>Ga0255431_1103_pt1 | contig 16874 bp, 21 predicted proteins | sample ANMaggSeSYBR02J5_FD_182633 | JGI IMG/M metagenome (GOLD analysis project Ga0255431, IMG submission 182633) | Sediment cell enrichment communities from methane seep in Santa Monica Basin, California, United Staets - ANME aggregate JGI... | ecosystem: Environmental > Aquatic > Marine > Cold seeps >... | reverse complement strand
GTGCTAATGAATACTTTACGATTAGATCATAATTTTTGTTATTTTTGGATATTTAGCAATAATATGCACCTAGACAACTGTAATAGTTAGAATTTACTTAGAATTTCAATTAAAGGATATGTAAATGAATTTTTTATAAATACATGCCTTAAATATCTCATAAATCAAAAAATAACGAATATACTCTGGAATGCCAGAGCTTCAGCTAAATTAATCTCCATTTGGTAAAATAGAATAATTCCATTTAGGATGTAAAGAATGGTATTCTATCTGCAATTTTGCCATATCTTCATCCGAAATTTTAACACCTTTATTATATTCCCTTTCATCCAATCGCGCCACAGAAAGACCTTTTTTTGTCTTTGTACCACTGATAAGTTTAATAATTGTTTCATAGCTAACGAGCGGCTTCCCCTTCCAATTCTTGTAGGTAAAATTTCCAGCCTCTATTGCGACTTCCATTACTTCCGCCACCATCTGCACATATCATCAACTTTTTTGCATTTGGATAATCTCGATCGTTATACCCCGCAGCTCTGCTGCGGTTGGGTGTGACGTCGCAACGTTTGACTTTTTAAGTCATGGAAAATCATCCATTGAATTAATAATTAGGATAAATTATTAGAATTATTATCTCCATAACTCAATTATTACATATAATCATTATGAATATATAAAAATGTGATTTTTTAAATGCATGCGTTTATAATTATAGCGGGAATCGCTGGCACATGTAAAGATATGTCTTTTATTTGATTGACATAGATAGGAAAGTCATGGTTAAATTGATAATTGATGAAGCGAAATGTAACGGCTGCGGTGATTGTGTAAAAGTGTGCAAGAGCCGGAGCCTGGAAATACGTAATGGTGTATGTGTTGCGACCCGGCCGGATGAATGTAAACTCTGCATGCTGTGTAAGGTAACCTGCCCCGGCAGGGCCATTGAGATAGAGGTATGAACATATGGACAAAGATAAAGGATGCAGTTGTTTCAATGCTGCGCTTGTGGACTATGCCCCGAATGCAAAGAAAAGCAGCCTGCACGATGCCACCTGTCCGGTGTGCCACAAGACATTTACCACCAACAGTGAAGGGGATAAGGTGGTATGTTTCGATTGCCAAAAAGGTCTAAAGCATAGGGTTGAGGTGCTGGGTATAGGGGGGAAGCTGTACAATGATACGCTGAATGCGGTAGTGCAAGCTGTGCTGGGGACAGAGTTTCTGGTCATACCTGTAACAGATATGGAGACTATAATGACCTACGGAGTGGCTGTTACCCCTGCCGTAGTGGTTAACGGCAAGGTGATGTGTGAGGGCAGGGTGCCTGAATATAGTGAAATCTGCAAGTGGATCGGTAAAGCCTGAATAATAATTAACACATATCCAACTTTCCAGTAAGATGTTATGGATGTGGAAATTATCCCGGAGCCCGGACAGGCAAAAGTTAATTACTATCCGGAGATGATTGATGTTAAGTATCTGAAATGGGTCATAGTAAAGAGTGGTTACAAAGTATAATTTTAGTCAATAGACCTGAAGGTTTTGAATGGACGATGTGATAATTAAGATCAAGGGCATGACCTGCCAGCACTGCCAGAAGCGGGTCCATGATACCATTGCGGCCCTTGACGGTGTCACTACAGTAAGGGTTGACCTTGAAGCAGGCAAGGCCACAATTTCCTATGATTCCTCTAAGATAGACTTTGAACAGGTCAAACAGGCGGTGAGCGATGCCGGATACAAAGTGGTGGAAAAGGAAGAGGTCTGTCCGATGCCCACACCTAATGGTGTGAAGCTTATAACTGAAGGCATGGCCAGCATGCCTGTAGAGGCTGAAGTAATAGATGAGGTACCACCGGCAGGTCCAAAAACCGCACAATCTCCACCATCCAAGACTGCATTATCCCCACCAAGCAGGACTGAGAAGACCGCCATTGGTGTAACAGGCATGACCTGTGCGTCCTGTGTCCAAAATATCGAGAAGGACTTAAGTAAACTACCCGGTGTCATCAAGGCAGTGGTGAACCTGACCACAGAGAAAGCAAGTGTGGAATACGATCCGGTGCAGGTCGGTCCCGAGCAGTTCACCAAAACCATCACTGACCTGGGCTATGGTGTGGTAGGTGAGAGTGTCACCCTGCATATCATTGGTATGACCTGTGCCTCATGTGTCCAAAATATCGAACGGGGTCTGGGAAAATTGAATGGTGTCTTGAAAGTCTCAGTGAATTTGACCACTGAAAAAGGTACTGTGGAATACGACCCCGGCAGAATAACAGTACAGGATATTATTAAAGCCGTTACCGATATCGGATACGGGGCTGAGGAAATAAAAGGTGTGGATGTGGACAGGGAGCGTGAAGCCCGGGGTAAGGAGATACTATCCCAGAAGCGCAACCTCATCCTCGCGTTTATACTGGCAGTACCGGTATCAATCGGTGAGATGGGGCAGAACATCGCCCCGCTGGTAAATGCCGTGCCCGGTATTATGGGATTTTTGGGTAACGATTATTTCCAGTTCATATTTGCCACACTGGTAATGCTCCTGCCCGGACGGCAGTTCTTCTCAGGTGCCTACAAGGGATTAAAGCATGGTGCCACTGACATGAACCTGCTAATTGCAACGGGCACGGGTTCGGCCTACCTCATCAGTACGGCCAGTGTGTTCCTTAACCTGGGCGCTGGATTCGAGCACAAGTACTTCGGTACTGCGGTGATGCTGATTGCGTTCATTGTGCTAGGGCGCTACCTAGAAGCAAACTCCAGGGGCAAGACATCGGATGCCATTAAGAAACTGATGGGGCTGCAGGCCAGGACCGCCCGCATCTTGGTGGACAAAACAGAGCGTGAAGTGTCTATTGAGGATGTGAAGTCCGGTGATATCGTGGTCGTACGTCCCGGCGAGAAACTGCCTGTGGACGGCATTGTGGTAGAAGGTCGCTCGGCCCTGGATGAAAGCATGCTGACAGGTGAGAGCATCCCGGTAGAAAAGAACGCGGGTGATGAGGTTATCGGTGCCACCATCAATAAGACGGGGTCATTTACGTACAGAGCCACCAGGGTAGGGGCAGATACGGCACTGGCACAGATAATCAAACTGGTGGAGGATGCCCAGACCAGCAAGGCACCCATACAGCGGATTGCCGATATTGTGGCAGGGCATTTCATAGTTACAGTTATGAGTATTGCACTTGTTGCGTTTTTTTACTGGTACTTCATCGGGTTTGAGAGGCTGGACATTGAGACAAATTACGGGATTGCAAGTCCGTTTTTGGCAGCGCTGCTGATTGCCATTACCGTGCTGGTGATAGCATGTCCCTGTGCGGTGGGACTGGCCACGCCTATAGCTGTAATGGTGGGTACTGGCAAGGGCGCAGAGAACGGTATTCTTATCAAGGGCGGCGAGGCGCTGGAGACTGCACAGAATTTGGATACTATTGTGTTTGACAAGACCGGTACACTGACCAGGGGTGAGCCGCAGCTTACAGATGTGGTACCTGTTGGCGGTGTCAGCGAAGATACGGTGCTCATGCTGGCTGTCATTGCCGAGAAGGGGTCCGAACACCCGCTGGGTGAGGCTATAGTGAAAGGTGCTGCGGCCAGGGGAATTGATATTCCCAACGGACAGGACTTCAATGCTATCGCAGGACACGGGGTCCAGGTGACCTATGAGGGCAGCAGGGTGCTGCTTGGTACCCGGAAGCTCATGACTGATAACGGGATGGACCCGGCGCCATTGAATAATATCATGGAAGCGATGGAGAACGACGGCAAGACTGCCATGCTCATAGCTAAGGATAACGAGATCATGGGTGTCATAGCCGTGGCAGATACCCTGAAGGAACATTCCGCACAGGCTGTGAAGTACCTGCAGGAGATGGGAATAACCACTGTGATGATCACAGGCGACAACAGGCGTACGGCAGAGGCTATTGCCAGGCAGGTGGGTATCGACCAGGTGCTGGCTGAGGTGCTTCCCCGGGACAAGGCGGCTGAGGTGAAGAAACTGCAGGCTAAGGGGCAGAAGGTGGCCATGGTTGGCGACGGCATCAATGACGCACCTGCGCTTATGCAGGCAGATATCGGGATTGCGCTTGGCAGCGGTACGGACGTTGCCATGGAATCGGCACAGATAGTGCTTATTAAGGACGACCTGCGGGATGTGGTGTCCGGTATTGAGCTAAGCAAGCGGACAATGAGCAAGATCAGGCAGGGATTGTTCTGGGCTTTTGCCTACAATACGGCAGGTATTCCTATTGCAGTGGGCCTGTTCGGGCCGTACGTGATCGCTCCGGCACTGGCGGCGCTGTTCATGGCTATGAGTTCGGTGTCTGTGACTACTAATGCACTGCTGCTCAAGCGGTTTAAACTGAAGCGGCAGGAGGCGGTATGATTATGGCGGTACGTTTTGCCAGGACGTTGGGTTTTAGCGGCATGACTGCGCTGGCTGTGGGTGTTTTGTTCTATGTGCTGTCGGTGGGTAAGAGTGCGGCTTCGGCGGCGTATACGATGAATGATATGTACATGGGTACGGTGTTCGTGTTCGTACTGGCGCTGATTATCGGGCTGGCGGTGTGGCCGGGGGTGCTGGAGAAAAAAAGTGGGTGAAGAAAGGAAAGGAAATGACAATGTCGTTTGCAGTTTCCTGCTCAATCCTTTATTTGTTTTCTTGATTTATTTTCAGTTAAGTGAAGATAATTCTCATTTGAAACAATGGATTTTCCTGTTTTTTGCTCTATTTCTTTCCGTGTATTCTTTGCGATAGTACCACCTTCAAGAGCAGAATCTTTGCATCCATTAAATCCCTGCGAATCTTTTGATATTGTGATATCTGTTGTTGCTTTTTCGCCAACCATTGTAAGGATTAACTCCCAGTCAGTCATATGGTCTCTAAGGTTCTGGTTGTCTCTTTTTAAGCTTTTGAATTTTTTATATTCACCGACTGTTTTGCCAAAAGTTGCTTTCGAAATCTCATTTGTAAGTATCGCAAAGTCTTTTTGCTCCTGAATGCTTCTGGTTTTCCATTCATCTGTCAAATCCTACCTGATTGCTATGCCCCTGAGCCTCTTTTCAATCCAATCCGCAGGGTATCCTTTAAGCTCATAATAGTCCTTGACCCTGTCTTGTGCAAGTTCAGGGTTTTCTATTTCCTGTATCCTTTCATACCCAACTTTTGCAAGCCATCTCTTGAAGGGTTCGGCTTTTGGGGATGGGATGGACTGGATTATCCTGAATGCTCCCTCTGTATTTATGCAATTCATTTTCTGTTTTCCACCCACTGTATCTACAACAAGGGTATGTACAATTTGTACCCACCCTTTTGCAAGGGTTTCATCTCTTTTTTTCATCTTTTGGATGTATTGCTTTGGATCCCTGGAATCTGTTAAAATCTGGACAATATCTTCTAAAACAAACCACCATTCGTTATTATTCCATGTGTGCCTTATTTCCCTCCCTTCAAAAACTACGAGTGCGTCTTTGGAATCCATGTTCTTTCACCTTGATGATGTATTCTTTTATTTAAGATCTATGAACTAAATAAAAAGGCTTGGAGTGAGCGGGGTGAAAGTAATTTTTGTATTCGATGGGGTCGAGCTTCTATTTTGTTACAATTTATATCACAGTAATTATCAGACCTATTATTGAAGAGAGACTAGCTGCTCGATGAAACCAATTTTCTCCTTTTGATTTTTCCAAATCTTCAAGAATCTCAATAATTCTATCAGTGTTATCGGAATGTGGCAGTCGTGGAACTACATTAATTTTAATTTCTTCTGTTAAATTTGATAGCTCCATGTTCAGTGAAATGAAATTTTGATTTTGAACATCACTCAACTTAGTCAAATCAAATCTTAGATTTTTGATATCTGTTTCGAATTGTTCTAATTTTTTCAATTCATTTTGTATCGTTTGTAAATCAGGAAGAATACTAGCCGACCGAATTTTTGAGATCGTTTGAAACTCTTTGATTCTTCAATCTTTAGGCATATTCAAATAAGTAAATTAAAATTTTCTAATAATTATAGAATAATGCAGCTAAACGGATCAATTTATTAATCCAAGTTTATTTGATAAACCATCCTTTAAAATCAAAGACTTTAGAACGATCTCGAATTTTTAACTTAAAAATTCCATAAATAATATTATCAAGTTTATTTTTTATAATATCCTCTAAATATTCAATTAATTTGTCTTTTTCTTCAATTTTCTCTTCCAAACTCTTCACTTGGACATTAATATTGCTTAATGCGCCCACTATAACAGTTCCCTTATAACCCATGTTCTTCAGTTTATCAGTTAAACCTTCTATTTAATCATTTTATCTAACTACTTATTGGTCTTAATACTATCCTTTTCTCCATAACCAGAGTTGAATATTTAATTTTTTACACGAACAGACTTTTAATCAAAAAGTATTTATACATATCGTTTAATGTTATATGACAAGAACAGACCATGCACCTACAATCACACACACGGAAAAAGAAAGGTAAAACCTACACTTACTACTCAATTGCAGAGTCCTACTGGAAGGATAAAAAGAACAAAAAGAAAATCTTGTTTTATCTTGGGAGTCTTACACCTTTGCAAGAGCAACAAATCCGCGATACACTCAAAGTCACTCAATCCACAGACACATTTATCACAACCTTTGATGATATAATCTTTGAGGACCGCTGGGATTACCTTGATATTGCTTTTCTGAATCATTTATGGGATAAAGAGTGGGGACTGTCAGAGGTATTCTCATTGCCTGATGAAACCAGCAATAAAAGAAAGAAAGATATACCAAGCGCCGATGTAGCAAAAATCCTCACCTTTTGCCGATGTTTGAATCCTGGAAGTTATTTCTCTGCAGTAGAATGGTTTGGAACCACCTCATGCAACCATATTATCGGCATAAACGGGACTCATTTCAACGATTCCCGTATTTACAGAGAACTCACCGTAATAGAGCAGCAAAAAAAGAAGATTGAGCAGTGGCTTTACCAGACACTCAAGAAACGAAATGAGGAGAGTATGCGAGTCATTTTTTACGATCTTTCAGACTCATATTTCAAGGGAAGAAAATGTACACTTTCAAATCCAGGCAAAACCAAAGCGAACGGTTTTAAGGAGAATAGAATCGTCCTTTCCCTCCTCGTTAACTCCGAAGGCTATCCATTTTCCTGGGAGATTCTTGACGATTATACATCTGATGTCAAAACGCTTACAGGAAACGCTGATCAATGGAAGCAGAAATTCAATTTACCAAAAGTTATCATGGTTTTTGATCGTGGAATGGTCTCAGACGATAATCTGAAGCATCTGGAGAACAGCAAGAGCTACTTCTACATCACTGCACTTAACAAGAATCAGATTGCAGATGTTGACGGCGCAAATCTGAAGAGATTCGAGACTTTTACAGAGGAGATTACTGAAGATGGGATACTATCGAAGGGTTTAGTCAAATACGACGATTCCACATACTATGAAGATATTGGGGTGGATAATAGTAACAGACGCCATGTTCTGGTATTTAATATGGATTTATTCAAATCACAACGAAAGATAAGGGAAGAACTTATCGAAAAGGCAATTAACGGACTGGAAAATGAGAGGGAAGCGCTATTGAATGCGAAAAGAAGCCGCGAACGAAAGCCAACTGAAAAAAGGATTGATAAAAATCTGGAGAAACTTAAGATGCAGGGCTATCTGGACTACAGACTCGAAAGAGTGGATATAACTGGGAAAAATGATACAAAAATAAGGAGTTTTAACCTCAGTTACTGGAGGAAAAACCAGGAAATCGAAAAAGCACACCTTAAAGACGGAGTGTGGATGATTGTTACGAACATCTCTGCAACTGTAGAGCCAGAGGAATTCAGACTTGGACCGGAAGAATTTATTAAATCATATCGAGATAAGAATCGGGTCAAAGAGGCATTCAAGGAAGTGAAATCATTCCTGAAGTTCAAGCCTACTTTCGTATACACTAAGGAGCATGTTCGTGCCCACTATACGATACGCATACTGTCTTACTTACTGGATATAACGGTGACAAACAAGCTAAGGGAACAGCCGATTGAAGGAATAGGCAGCGTGAGAAGGGTTTATAAAACGCTGAAAAGATCGGAAATAGGGAAAATAAGCGTGAATGGTACAAAATATAGTGGAAAGAAACTTATACCCACAACGGAGGAACAGAAAAGTATTTTGGAATTATTTAATTGTGGTTATCTGGTAGAGGGCAGCTACTTGAGATCAATCGGTATCGGGAGAGTTTAAGAACAGACTCGAAAATAGGGGTGGTCTACTGCTATTGTTTTTATTTTAAACTGACGAAGATGGGTTATAAGTTACATTTCACTGATTTTGAGATTGCTGTTCAGACTTAGATGTTTGATGTAAGTTAATGTGACAAAGTAGAAATAAGCTGACAGGATATTTACACTGCATAAGCGGGACTAAAAAAGACCCTCAAACCGAAGACACTTTGTTACACGAAAATATAATATATACTTTGGATAAAATTTTAAGCACATTTACCAGTAGGAATATAGGAGAAATACACTCACATGAAACCCACTAAAATAGTGATCATCGGTCTTGGCGTAAGCGGTTTTATCGCCGCAAAGAGCGCAAAAAAGGTAAATCCCGATGCGCAGATAACAATCATCGACCAGAAGGAGTACGACATGTTCTCACCGTGCGGGCTGCCTTTTGTGATGGAGGGTGTAATCGATGGGTTCGATGAACTCATACACAGCCTTCCGCTGGAAAAAATGAACATTGTCAAACTCCTGAAGCACAGGGCAGTATCCATCGATCCCGGGAACAAGGTCGTAACTGCTGTGGATATTGAAACAAGCGAAGAAAAAAGCATACCCTACGACTCGGTAATAATCGCAACAGGATGTTTTCCATTCATACCTCCGATCCCCGGTGCCCATGAACTAATGAACAGGGGAGTCTTTGTGGTAAGCAACCCAGAAAATGCAAAACAGATCGTTGATTACTCAAAAGACATATCCTGTGCTGTTGTAGTCGGCGCGGGTGCGATCGGTCTTGAAACAGCAGCCGCAATTGCAGCACATAATATTGATGTGACCATTGTGGAGATGCTGTCCCATGCATTCCCGCGAGCTATCGACCCTGATATTGCAAAAGTCCTTGAAAGATCACTAAAGAAATCCGGCATTAAGCTCATGATGAATGCTACAGTTGAGAAAGTTTCCGGTGATGAAGGGGTAACATCTGTAACTGTAAATGGTAAAAGCATCCCTGCTGATGTGGTTATCATGGCATCCGGTGTGCGTGCCAGCTGGGACCTGGCAAAGGATGCGGGATGCGAACCTGGAAACTGGGGCATTAAGACAAATGCAAAAATGGAAACAAGCATTGCCGGGATCTACGCAGCAGGTGATTGTGTAGAGACCGTAAGCCCGATAAACCACAAGCCATGGATGTCACAGCTTGCTACAACTGCATACCGCCAGGGGATTGCGGCAGGAGCGAATGCAACTGGCGGATATGAGACTTACGATGGGTCTCTTACGACCTTTGTTTCAGTCGTTGGTTCGATGGAAATTGCAGCAACAGGTTTTAACCAGTTCTTTGCAAAATCCGCAGGATATGAGGTTGTTGCCGGAAAGGCAAGCGGCTTAACCAGACCTGAGTGGTATCCGGGGGCAAAGGAAATTACAGTCAAGGTCCTGGCAGATGCCAGAACCGGAAGGATCACAGGCGGTCAGGCAGTAGGTGAAGAAGGTGCTGCATCGAGGGTGAATTTGATATCGCTTGCAATTAAAGGTAATATGGACCTGCATGACCTCTATAGTGCGGAATTTGCGTACTGTCCTGCTGTGTCCGAGACCTATGATCCATTGTCAAAGGCATGTGAGTTCGCTATACGCAAGATGAAGAAATAAGTATCCACTTCAAATCATAGGAAAAAAATGATAGCCACAGGGAACACAGGTGCGCCGAGCAAAATTCATACTGTCCATCTGGTGAAAATCCAGCCAGAGTAAAGGCTAGCCACACCCCAGAACTGAACCTACTATTTCATAAACGATTGGCAGCAACCAAACTCTCTGAAGTGTAAGCGATCACGATCAGGTCGGTCTGCTGCTTGATCCATTTGATCTATTGGCTTAGCCGCTTCAGCCTGCGCCACCGTCTACGATTTATAAATGATACGTAAATGTTCTCATTCTGTAGTCACAGCACGGTATACCCCGTACGTTGTACAGGGCCTGTATGTGGCTATTTTAAGTGAATTTCCTTGACCCTTCCAACCTGACCGTTTTCTAACTGAACTTTAATTCCATGTGGGTGGTGTGAGGATTTTGTCAGGATTCTTTTTACAATGCCCTTGGTTATTTTTCCGCTTCTCTGGTCTTGTTTTAGAACAATGCCTACGCTTAGTCCTTGTTTTATGTTTGCCCTGTTAGTGCCCTGGTTCATGTTGTGTTCCTGATTAAATGTAATTTTCAAATTCATGCGCAAAATTATCTAAGCTAAGACCTTTCCTTTCTAAGAACATCCTGACAGGTTTGGCTTAGTCAAATATGACTTAATTTCATCTTCGCCTAAAGATTTCAGACAAGCCTGTATTGCCTCTTTTATGTTTTCAAGTACTTCTTCTGTTATATCTCCTTGAGAAAAACAACCAGGATAACGGGGACAGCTTACCATATATCCTTCTATCTCTTCATCTTCTTCGAGGACGACTTTAAAATGCATGTTATTCTCTATTAGAGTCTACATTTAAATCCCTTATCATGCTTCACATCGTGCGTATAGTTTTAGAGAACATGATGCCCGGTCCCAGCCCACCAATTTCTACCGCTCCCGAACCCGCCGCCTTCGCCTCTTATCATCCATCCTGTAGATCCAGTCCCTGCTCCTGTGCTTCTCACTCAAACGCTGCGCCAGTTCGATCTCCTCCCTCGTCAGTACACTGCGCCGCGCTTCTATCCCCAGCGCATCCTCAAATCCGCGTTTCAACGCTCCTTTTACATGATCGATATCATAACCAACGCCATCCAGAAGCTCAGAGAGCGTGATCATCCCATCCCGTGCGCGCTCTACACCCTCTGCCAGGTTCTTTGTGGGGTTCTTAAGCACCCTGTCCATCTCGTCAAAACCAAAATCCAGCAGGAAACTGCCGTTTACCAGCACCGCACCGTCAAACCTCCCCTGTGCATTCCCTGATATCTTGCGTCCTTGTGAATACACAGCATTGCGCATGGGTTCGAGCTTGCCGTCAAACCCGAGCATCCTGAGCGTGTTTATCAGCCCGCCAATGACGCGTGAATATGCGCCCTGGATGTCTGTGGGAACCGTGCCGCCGTCTTCGCTGGCAATAACGGAGAACAGGATCTGGTCCTCATCACAGAACCCGCACCCTCCGCCGAGCACTCGCCGTACCACCTGGATACCGTTGGCTGCACAGTAGTCCTCGTGTACCTCATTCTCCACGTATTGGTGGTAGCCAAGGTAGACGGCAGGTGTTTTGGCGCGCCAGAAGAAGATAGTATTGTCAACCTCACCGTTTCCAACGTGTTTTGCGATTGATTCGAACAGGGCTGCGCTGTAGTAGCCGTCTGTCATGCCGGTGTCGATGAATCTCCAGGTCATGTTTTTCACGTGGGTAATTCGGATTTGCAGAATATGAATTGAACCTACTATTTCATAAACGATTGGCTGCAACCAAACTCTCTGAAGTGTGAGCGATCACAATCAGGTTGGTCTGCTGCTTAATTCTTTTAATGTATTGGGCCGCCGCTGCTGTGGGAACGTTTCCTTTTATGCCGCACTCGCCTGTTGTGAGCATACCTTTTGCGCCGTTGTTTGCAAGACGGCGCGCGATGTGCTCTAGTACCTCAGATAGATTGGCAGGGATAAGGCGGGAAAGCAGTCTGCTGCCGCAGTGTTTGCAGTTCAACTGACACTTGCTGCCAGTGAGTGATATGGAAGGAAAGTTGTTCGATGTGATGAAAATGTTGAGTTTCCTGCCTTACTTTTCAAGGGACTGATGTTTGGATTTGCACATCCGCTCGCAGATGGCGGGGTAGAGTAGGTCAGGGTTTAAGCTGCTCATATCCGGATGATGTCGCTATTCTTACGATTCGACTGCCATCTCGAATCATATTTCGTCAGAAATCGATTATTAACCGTGGGATAGATGGGTTCAAATGGAATCTAATAAATCATTCTTTATACACACTCTTACGATGCTTGCAGTGAAGTAATATTAGGATATATTCTTGGTCACAAACTTCATAACGTATTCGATAGTTGCCAATTCGGATGCGGTACTCATTCTCATATCCTTTCAGTTTGATACACCCACGCGGACGTGGATGTTCCTCCAACATCTTTATCTTCTTAGTGATTCTGTTATAGACAGCATCCGGTAGGTCATCTAGTTGCTTCTGTACTGGCTTTGGGATTACAACCCGGTAGTTCATCAGTTTTTCCTGCGCCGTTGAGCGATGTATTCATCGATAGTCACATAGTCTCCTACCTGATATGCATTACGAGCTTCTTGAATCTCAGCTTGCACAATCGGGTCTTCTTCCCATGTCTTTTCCTCAGCATGTGCCATCTGTTCATCCAGCAGCTCCCAAAGCCGGATTTTGTCCTTCATACGTAGTTTTGTAATAGATTTAACTAATGATTCGAAAGGTATTAATAATTCTACACTTTCTTGTGTCATAATCTTGCTCCTTTTAATCTCCACTATAAGATTTGTCTGCAATAATACTTTTGTGCACACATTTGGATTGTGTAGGGTTTGATGTATAAAAGGTAGCGATGTTTATCGAAAGAGCCTTGAAGTACTGCCCTTTAGGTGAATGTAGAACAGGGGTGAAAAATGCCTCTGGAAGTCGAGTATCCGCTGTTTGTCAGATGTAGCTTTCGTTTGATTTTATTCCAGAATTCATTTACTTCTTCTTATTCAACTTCCATGAATTCATCAGGATATCTAACTGTTCCAGCCTTATCTTCAAATGCTTTTTCAGTTAATTCAATTGCCATAAAGGCTTCGTCAGGAACCTCAAACGGACATTTTATACTCCAGTTTGAAGCTCTTGCAAATCCAAATTTTGGATAATACTCTTCATGCCCCAGAACAATAATAGAGTCAAAACCCAGTTCTTTCGCTTTTTCGATGCCTTTTTTTATTAATTTAGTTCCGATTCCTTGTTTCTGAAACTCAGGAATAACTGCCATGGGAGCCAGGGAAAGTGACTCAAAAATAGAATCTCTAACGATCTTTATTCTTGAAAATAGGATATGTCCTACAATTTCACCATCAATCTCCGCTACAAGTGAGAGTTCAGGAACAAAGTTCTCACCTTTTCTTATTTTCTCAATTAGTTTACTTTCATTTTCCTGTTGAAAAGCCAACCAGTTAACTTCATAAACCTTATTATAATCATTTTCTTCCTCTTTTCTTATTGTTATATCCATATTGTGCCTTCTCGATCTCAATTATAAATTCCCACGTCGAAAATTGCATCTGACATTATATAATCCGAACTTGCTTCACATATCTTGCCTATTTAGTGTAATACATGAGTTTCGGCAATTTTCATTCAAGCGACAGGTTAAATTAGAGAAGTCTGAAGTAATACTTACATCCATTCAAATCTTCAATCGCCATAGATTAATGGTATCAAATGCAAATTCGGTTTTCAGATGTTTTTCCAATCTATGTTTTGTGTTCAGCAGTTATACTTCAAATACATTTCGCTGATAGGAGACTTTTTAATTTATTCTGATCAAGTATGATAAATGAATCATGGCAAAGAAGACCAACCACAGAGAGCACAGAGCGTTATTGTTTTCTCTGTGCACTCTGTGGTTATAAACCGTTCCAGGAAATAATAAAAAGTCTCCTCTTTTGTACTTCAAGGCATGCCGTCACGTACCCAGGATTTCGCTTTGCTCAAATACGTGGCATCGAAAAAGGCGCATAAGGATTTTTAACTATTTTTATCATTTTATTTTGTATTAAAAAGAAGGGACCATTACAAAGGGCTTGTTATCCATATATGGCCTTATAGTATTTATTTATGTCAAGATATAAAGGAATTGTAATGTCAAAATTCAAAACATTGTTCTTCTCTTTGAACCAATCGCGAATTGTTGATAAGTTTTGCCTTGTATTAAAGTTTTCAAGTTTGATTTGTGGTCTATTATTTTCAAAATTTAATTTAATTTTTGAACGACAAATTTCTAAAAGAGGATTCTCACAAGCAAGGCCTTTAAAAATATTTGATACATGTGCATTTAAAATATTCTCACAATTTTTTTTAAGGCTACCTATTTCTGCTTCATTATCAAATTCATATTCGATTTGATACCCCTTCTTCAAGCGTACATTCAACTCTTTAATAATTCTTGCTTCACAGCACTTTTCAATTCTCTCTGCCATATCACTATATAAAATTGTAAACAAAGGATTGCCAAGATACCACGAAATAGATTCTGGATATGCATCCAAAAATAAAAATTTTGATGCTATCTCTTTATTCTCATAAGCATGTTTAATGATTTCATTAAGAATCGCTTTTCCAATACCTGATTTATGGTATCTTTTGTCGATTGCAAAACGTGTCAGAAAAAGAGCGGGATAACTTTTCAGTGATTTATATTCATCTTCAATATTAATTCTTGGATCTTTTATAGCATTCATAGCTAAACTATAATAGGCAACGCAAGTTCCATTTTCTAGATATATGTTGGTTCGTGAATAATTCTCTTGGTCATATCTCAGAGCTTCGTTTTTTAAAAAATCATTTAGTTTTTCAAAATTACTGTTATCTTTGCTACCTACACAGTCAAAATCTTTAATAGATTCTTGCCACTTTTCGCTCAAAAGATGCTTTTCAAACTTTTTAAGTGGCATAAATTAAAAAGATTGAATTGTTGAACGGGTGCCTAAAGCCCATTCACGTACTTCCTCTATTTCATCTGGGGAAATATCTTCTTTTAATTTATGGAGGAAAATCTCCGCATCTACTCCTTTAAGTTCAGGGATATATTCAACAATCTCAGCCATTTTCCTCACCTTTTCTCAAGTGTATATATACCCATGCGTATATATGTAAGTTACTGTGATGATATTATGATGACACAATGAAGTTAGTATGAGATTGTCGGAAAAGCCTACTTTTCGAATATTTCAGCTTTGCTATCTAAACTTGACCGGACGCAGCATAGTGATTTAGTTCTAACAATATTTCTGGAAGTTTCAATTTAGGCGCTTTTCAGGTACTTTTCCGACAATCTCAGTATAGTGAATTGTACATTATATATAAGTTTTTACTGTTTGATTATACCAATTTTTCTTACCATTAAAATATAATATTTTTAAGATGCGCAGGTTAACCGTTTTGCAGTCACTGGTATGCTCCTACAAATATATCGGGCCTATATATAGCGGTTTTTCAGGATTACCTCCTGTTATGCTCATATATATTGTGTGCCGGGATATAATTTTTAAATACTCCACAGCCCACTCTTTTCTACCGCTCCCGAGCCCGCCACCTCCGCCTCTTATCATCCATCCTGTAGATCCAGTCCCTGCCCATGTGCTTCTCACTCAAACGCCGTGCCAGTTCGATCTCCTCCCCCGTCAACACACCGCGTCGCGTCTCTACCCCAAGCGCATCCTCAAATCCGTGTTTCAATGCCTCTTTCACATGATTGATATCATAACCAGCGCCATCCAGAAGCTCCAAGAGCGTGATCATCCCGTCCCGCGCGCGCTCCACACCCTCTGCCAGGTTCTTTGTGGGGTTCTTAAGCACCCTGTTCATCTCGTCAAAACCAAAATCCAGCAGGAAACTGCCATTTACCAGCACCGCACCGTCAAACCTCTCCTGTGCATTCCCTGATATCTTGCGTCCTTGTTAATACACTGCATTGCGCGTTGGTTCGAGCTTGCCGTCAAACCCGAGCATCCTGAGCGTGTTTACCGGGCCGACAAGGATGCGTGAATATGCGCCCCGGATGTCTGCGGGAACCACGCCTCCGCCCTCGCTGGCAATAACGGAGAACAGGATCTGGTCCTCATCACAGAACCCGCACCCGCCGCCGAGCACTCGCCGTACCACCTGGATACCGTTGGATGCACAGTATTCCTCGTGTATATCATCTTCCACGTACTGATGGTAGCCAAGGTAGACGGCAGGTGTTTTGGCGCGCCAGAACAGGATGGTATCGTCAACCTCGCCCCTGCCAACGTGTTTTGCGATTGATTCGAACAAGGCTGCGCTGTAGTAGCCGTCTGTCATGCCGGTGTCGATGAATCTCCATGTCATGTTTTTCACACAGGTTGAGATTGGATTTTCAGAATATGATTTAAAACTTTATATTTTAATCCATGGTGGTTGCTTGAATTTATTTTATTGTAGGCCATTATGCACAATAGTGGAGTGTTTGCAGTATTCACTAGAGATTTTTTATTCTTACCTGATCAATGCATAAGTATTTCGCAAACTATATATGTATATATAGATACGTATGGCAAATTCAGAATATATTAAAAAGTCTCAGGCTCAAATACGATACTATGAGAATTGCAGTAATTGCGATACAGGGAAATGTAGAAGAACACATTGAATCTGCTGAAAACGCAATGGAAGATATGGGCATTAGTGGAGAAGTGCTCCCTGTACGCCACAGCGGAACCATACCTACATGTGACGCTATTATCCTGCCTGGAGGCGAAAGTACCACACTTGGACGGCTCATGGCCCATGAGGGCATAGATGTGGAGATGAAGGAAGCCGCCGCCGCAGGTAAACCTATAATGGGCACCTGTGCCGGCCTGGTACTGCTGGCAAAGGATGGCGGCAGGCAGGTTAGAAAGA
>Ga0255431_1102_pt1 | contig 16906 bp, 18 predicted proteins | sample ANMaggSeSYBR02J5_FD_182633 | JGI IMG/M metagenome (GOLD analysis project Ga0255431, IMG submission 182633) | Sediment cell enrichment communities from methane seep in Santa Monica Basin, California, United Staets - ANME aggregate JGI... | ecosystem: Environmental > Aquatic > Marine > Cold seeps >... | reverse complement strand
AGAAGGTATCACACTAATAGCAATGGGAGAACACCATCATGATGAAGAAATTTCCGTGCATGATGGTGATAAACGTGGTATGGATCCGCATATCTGGTTATCTCCTGTAAATGCTAAGATCATTGTGCAAAATATTTGTGATGGCCTGGTCAGGATCGATCCGGCCAATAAAACGTATTACGAACAGAATAAAGAGCATTATATCCATGATCTTGAGGTCCTTGACTTAGAGATCAACGAGTCCGTATCAGGATTTGAGAACCGTACCTTCATGGTTTTCCATCCTTCATGGGGCTATTTTGCACACGATTATAATCTTACAATGATAGCGGTTGAGGTCGAAGGAAAAGAACCAAGTGCCAGTGACCTGGAGCATCTGATTGAAACCGCTAAAAGGAATAATATCAGGGTTATCTTTGTCCAGCCACAGTTCAGTACAAAGAGTGCAGAAGTAATAGCAAAGGAAATAGGATGTAATGTTGTACCTGTAGATCCCCTGGCAAAAGACTATATAACAAATCTGCGCCAGGTTTCTAATACAATTGCTCAAGGTCTGACATGAACATGACTGCAGATGTTGTCGTTATCAAGGATGTCTGGGTGCATTATGACAGTATACCCGTACTCGAAGAGATAAATCTTGTTATAAAAGAGCACGATTTTTTAGGCATCATAGGAGTGAACGGGGGAGGAAAAAGCACTCTGCTTAAAGTCATATTAGGATTGGTAAAACCCAGTAAAGGGACAGTCAGGGTGTTTGGTGATACACCTCAAATAGCCAGGAAATACGTTGGATATGTGCCTCAATACAGCCTTTTTGATCTGGAATTTCCTGTGAGCGTCTGGGAAGTTGTATTGATGGGACGTCTGGGTCATACCGGCTTACTTAAACGCTACAATGAAGAAGATAAAAAAGCGGCTTCGTATGCACTTGCAAAAATGGATATGCTTGAGTATAAAGATAAACAGATCGGAAAACTCTCAGGTGGGCAGCAGCATAGAGTTTTTATAGCAAGAGCACTGGCTGCTAATCCAAAATTGCTTCTGCTGGATGAACCTGTAACAGGTATAGATACGATCATGCAGGAAGAATTTTATGAATTGTTAGAAAAACTAAAAACTAAAATGGCTATTGTCCTGGTATCGCACGATATTAGTGCGGTTTCCGTTTATGTGGATAAGATTGCCTGCCTGAACCACAGGCTGTATTACCATGACTCAAAAGAACTGACTGCCGAGGACCTGGAAGCTACATATAATTGCCCTGTCGAGCTGATCGCTCACGGTGTTCCGCACAGGGTACTGAAAAAACATTAGGTAACAATGAAGAGCGCTTTACATGATAGATCTTTTGCAGTATGAGTTCGTGAGAAATGCCATCATGGCCGGGATACTTGCCAGCATTGCCTGCGGCATTATCGGGGTTTATGTGGTAGTGAAGCGGATCGTCTTTATCAGCGGCGGGATTGCTCATGCATCATTTGGTGGAATTGGACTTGGATACTACCTCGGGATCAACCCAATCCTTGGAGTGCTGCCTTTTAGCATTGCATCGGCGCTGAGCATGGGGTGGGTGAGCAAACGGTCCAGGCTCCCGGAAGATACTGCTATCGGGATACTGTGGGCGATGGGAATGTCGATTGGGATTATCCTTATCAGTATGACGCCAGGCTACGCTCCTGACCTGATGACATATCTGTTCGGAAATATCCTGACAGTGCCGTTCTCTGATATCATCCTGATGCTGGTACTCGATGCGATTATTATCCTGATGGTATATGCTTTTTATAAGGAGTTTCTGGCACTGTGTTTTGATGAGGAGTTTGCAACCGTACGCGGCGTTCATGCAGAGCGCCAGTACCTTGTCCTGTTGTGCCTTATTGCTCTTACCATAGTGGTACTGATACGTGTGGTTGGTATAATCCTGGTCATAGCCCTGTTGACGATCCCTGCGGCTATGAGCCGGCAGTTTACTTCCAATCTCAAAAAGATGATGATGCTTTCTATCATCTTCGGTGCGGTTTTCAGCAGTGGAGGGATATGGCTGTCGTATATGTTTGATGTGCCGTCGGGAGCCACGATCATTCTGGTCATGTCTGTAGTTTACCTGCTTTATTCACTTATGAAAAGTACTAGCAGTTGAGCTGCTTATCCGGTCATAATATCCCTACGTTTTGGATGGCAGTAATGGCGCCTTTTTTACAGGGGCACATTATAATCTCCCGCCAGATTTATAAGAATTCGAACTTAAAATTACATAATATCTATATTTTGACAAACATCAGTCCTGTCGGCAGCACCCACCAAGACCTCAAAACTTGTCTACTGGAGTTCATCGACTACTTTAACCGCACGATGGCTAAGCCCTTCAAATGGACTTGCACAGGCAAAGTTTTGGCTGCTTGATGGTGGGTAAATTTGCGCCGGGATGTACTAGATTTCTTAGAGCGGTTTTCTGCTGAGTATTATGTCCGTATAGTGGAGCTTACTGAAGAAGACTGCAAAATCACGGGACTGTAGATTGAGTAATTTTGTCCTAATGCCCCATTTCTGCAAAGTTTTATATATTGAAACAACATAAGAGGTTTTGGTTAGAAGCTATTTTATAAGTAGCACTTGCGACAGTAATTGTTTTACTATTACTATTTCTGTGAATCTGCTTATCGGGTAGTTTAAAATCGTAATTTAAGGATGTGTAATATTTGTTCGGAAACGTTAAAGAAAGTGCTCCGGTAGAAGCCGGAGAAACATATGATGTATCGATTGAAGACCTCGCAAGAGAAGGTGACGGTATCGCAAGAATTGAAGGTTTCGTCATTTTCGTACCTGAAACACAGGTCGGTGATGAGATCAGTATAAGGATCAATAAGGTAATGCGAAAATTCGCAATTGCAGAGAAAGTATAATAAAATTAAACTGACTAATTCAAGCCAGTTTTAATTCCCTGGCATCGGGAACGGTGCCTGGGAAAAAACCATTTTAAGTATTTTTTATTTATTATTGTTAGTTATACTATCAATCAATTTTTTTTTTAATTTCCCACATTTTCACTTATTTGAATAAAGTAATATATATTCAATACTTTTTAATATCTTAGACATTTTAATTGAGGTTTATTAGTATTTACTCATACGGTATATAACAAATGAGTGCATACAGAACACAGGTGCACCGTGAAAAGTTTATGCTGTACAGCTGGTATAAATCCAGCCAAAGGAAATGCCAGCCACCACCTCAGAACTGAATCCCACACCCAGTCTGGTATCAGGCTGATGTGAAGTTGGGGGAATGGGATACCAGGCTACAACGTAAGTAAAGGTTATAAGCCCCAAAATACTGATGATCTTGGAAGCCAACGTTCTCTGTATGACCAAAGGCAGCATCCACATCACCATTAGTTCGAACTTCCGGTCTTGGAATATAACAGCTCAGGGGACATGGCAAGATGATGTGAGTTGACCGTAGCATGGTATCAAACAGAGACACTTTGGTTTTCGGAAGGCCCAATGTGCTCTCTTTATCCTACCTATCGGAGCAGAAGTATGTGTTATCAAGCCTATGAACTGCAAATACTGCAAATAGTAACCCATTAGCTGCATGCGTTTATAATTTTGGCGGGGATTGCTGAGGAGAATTGGATATCTTGAGATTATAGACGGCATCATACCTCATTGGCCACGTAAGGCAGTATGAGCGAATTTTGTCCCAAGGCTTTCTACGGGCAAACAAATTTATGGAATGAAATAGATGATAACAATCAGAAAAATCTTATAATAAGCATTAGAAAAGGTAATTTATGGCAGTAATGGCATCAAAGGGCAATCTGGTACCGGGCATATCAGGTGTCGTCGATAAAATTAAAATTATTGGTGGAGATAAGGTACGATTTATCATTTTATATGGTTCTGCAGCAAAAGGGGAAATGACAGAATTATCTGATATCGACCTGGCTGTGTTCTATGAGGGTGATAAGAAAGAAAGATTTGATTTCAGAGTAATGATTCTTGGCAGGGTCGGCAATGAATTTGATATCCAAACCTTCCAGGACCTGCCGCTCTATATCAGGAAAGACATTGTGTCGTACGGTAATGTTATTTTTTATAAGGGTTACAGGGAACTATTTAACACATTTATAAGAACTATCAGGGATTTTGAGCATTTCAAGCCGCGTCTTAATATGTATTATTCAGGTCTGGGGGTGTAATTCATAGAACAAAAAGACAGGATGCGTATATTTTCGAAACTAGATGAGATGACAGGGTACGTCAAAGAGCTCAAGGAAATGCTACCAGATAAAGAAGAATATTTACAGCAATTAATTAGGAGGCGGGCATGCGAAAAAACAATCGAGGTGGCCATCGAATCATTAATCGATGTATCGGCAATGATAGTTTCTGCTGAAAGATTTGGCCTGCCTGCAAGTGAAGAAGGCATTTTCGATATACTGGCTGAAAAAATGGTTATATCCAGGGATTTTAGTGACACACTGAAAAACCTCAAAGGATTTCGAAATGTTTTGATTCATCGTTATCCACATGTAGCTGATGACATAGTCTACTATTATTTAACCAATTATCTTGATGATTTTTATGTGTTTAAAGGTACAATTGAATCGTATTTAGAAAAACAAGAAAATTAGTGTTGAATAAAGTTTCATGTATTTGTTTTTTTTGTGAGTTCGCTGTTGTTTTGAAATTAAATCCTCAAACTCCCCACAAATCTCCAACCAGTCATTTAATCATCTAACTCTTTCAACTTATCTCCCGCCCTGCTTTGCAGAAACTTACCAAAAATAATGCGGGTTCATTGTACTATGCACGTTCAAGAATGAAGTGAAAAACTAAATAAGGGAATTGATTTCCTTTCAGATTGATATTATCCTGGTTTGGTTAGTTTCAAAAATTCCCACAAAACTGATAAGTTTTTCTCTTACCCGTTTTATTCCCACTTGCGGTATAACCCATGCTCCATATCCAACAGATCAAGTACCCTGCCCACAACAAAATCAATCATTTCATCCACAGACTGCGGTTTTGGATACAGCCCCGGACATGCAGGCAACACCGCGGCCCCGGCTTGCCTGACTTTCACCATATTCTCCAGGTCAATAAGGCTAAGAGGAGTCTCCCTGGGGACAAGCACAAGTCTGCGGTCTTCTTTCAGGCAGATATCGGCGCAGCGTCCTATAAGTGTATCAGAAAAACCATTTGCAATTCCTGCAAGTGTTTTCATACTGCACGGTACAACCACCATTCCGGCGGTCTTATGCGAACCGCTGGCAATAGGTGCAGTGAACTCCTGTTCATTCCATAAGTGGTCTGCCATGGCCTCCACACCGGGAATTGAATAATCAGTCTCAATTCCGATGATCTGCTTTGCAGGTCCGGATACTACCAGGTGGACTGTAATATCTGTATTTTCTTTCAGCACCTCAAGCAGCCGGATACCATATATGACACCGGATGCCCCTGATATGCCCACTACCAGCTCGTGTTTCATTGTTAACATAAACGAACCGATTGCTTGAATAGTTTTTGTATAGTATAGCATTGTTCAGGTATAGTTATGCAGTAAAATTCCGCTACATCTCCATTGGTCCGGCCTGAGACTGGCTTTCACCCTGTTAACGCCTGGCAAAAGCTGGTGCATATACAATCTGCAAGTTCAATATCAATTTGAAAATTCCCACCCAAAATTGACCCATTTTTCCCATTGAAAATTGACCCCCCTATATACTAAAATCCTCCAGTTTTATTGCAGGAGGTTTTGGGTGATTTCAATGGAAGATTGGATAACAATAAGGGGTGAAAAGGCTCAACACATCGTTTACAATTGTGGTAAATCAGCGTCGAAAATACATAGCGCATATAGATGATGCGTTATGGCAAAATCAGACGAAACATATACAGAAAAGGAACAGGAGCGTATCGATGCGGTCAATCGATATCATAGAGGCGAACGCCCCTCCCAAATCTGCAAAAGTCTTGGCAGATCAAGAGTGTGGTTGCAAAAATGGATCAAAAGATACAACGATTCCGGGAAGAGTAGTAAGACGGAGTGGTTCAAGGAACAGTCCAGAGCACCGAAGAATGTTCACCGGAAAACGGATTCGGAGATAGAACAGCTTGTAGTAAACGTGCGAAAGTCACTCTTAGAAGGGGCAACCGAAGACACAAAGTATCGCTGTATCGGAGCCGTTGAGATAGAATTTCGTATGCAAAAGCTTGGTTACTCAGAAGATGAGAGCCCAATCCTGTCAACAATAATAACGCATCATCAAAAGGAACGGCCTGATAGTCCAAAAAAAGAAGTGATACATCAAATGCAAGTCCAAGAAACGGTACACTCTGTTAAGTCCTACTAAAGCTAACGATGTCCATCAGATGGACTTTGTGGGACCGCGACATATCAAGGGCTATGGAAGGATCTCGTCCCTGAATTTGATTGATGTTGTTAGCAGCAAGGCACACATCCGGCAGTACGCAGGACAGACTATGGATAACGTGATCGAGTTCTTACTTGAGTGCTGGACAAAAAATGCGACTTTCGAATTATCTTCAAATGGATAATGGCGCCTCTTTTATCGGTGATTTAATACATCCAAGGCATTTCAGCCGTGTCAAGAACGCAGAAGAGGCGGGTCTTATCAAGATTCATGAGTACAGAATCAGTGAAAATATAAAAAGATTCGAAGAGAAATTCTAAATAAGAAAAGTGTAAACGATGTTATGAACCTAATATGCACTTGAGGTGTACTCGATGTGTTGAGCCTTTCCAGTTATCGAGTCAACGCTATGCTATAAGGAAATTATGAAACGAGCTTCAGAGATGGATTTATCAAAAGCATCGGAAAAAGTGGTTTCATATGCTGAAAAAATATATTTTAATAACAGGAAATTGCTGGAGAAAGGTTTCACTCCGGAAACTAACAATGTGATGGAGCAATTGTTCTCTTTGATAAAAGATGTTATGAATCAAGCCAGGTCGTTTAAAATCGTTGACGGACTAGCTAATTTTTGTTATAATTTATTCGCATCGGTAAATAAGCGGTGTTTTAATACCGGTGCTTGGAGGGGTTTATCTCCTCTAAGTAGAGCTTAGATCAAGTATGGCTGAGATTTAAATATCATATTTGCTAATTGTCTTAGTGGTAACTATCTCATTTCACATCATAATTTTATACTGTTTGTGGACGTTGGATATTTTTGTTTAGCGAGATTGTCGGAAAAGCCTACTTTTCGAATATTTCAGCTTTGCTATCTAAACTTGACCGGGCGCAGCATAGTGATTTAGTTTTAACAATAATTCTGGAAGTTTCAATTTAGGCGCTTTTCAGGTACTTTTCCGACAATCTCTTAGCATTTAATGAAGACAGTTGAAATATTTCGGTTAGATATGTTTGGTTTGGGCCCATATTTGGTTCAACCAGAAGAAAATAAAAAGTCTCTATTTTCCCCTCCTCAAAGGAACCGAATCCCTTCAGGCAGTTCCCCGACAATCTCCCGAAACGCCGCAGGCCACCCATCAGCATCCAGCCCCTTCTGAGCATAAAAAGCACTCGTCCACCGCTCAAGCCCGATCCCGCTGCACCCGGACCACAACCCTACACCTATCCCAGCAGCCACTTCCACAACGGTACAAACCTTACCCTGCTGCCCTTAAAATCCTCTTCACCCTCATAATCCCAGGTGATGACAAGAAGATCAGTACATTCCAGTTTCTTTGACGCCTTAACAAGGGATTTTAACTCCCGCTCTCTTGTGTTGATATTTTCAAGGTCATAGCATACCTGTATCAACTGCATAACCTTAGGTCCACGGGCCAGGACAAAATCCACCTCAAGTCCCGAGCTATCTTTCCAGTAATATATCTCAAGTATTGGGTCAAAGTAGTGTTTTTTTCTCAACAGCTCTATTGCAACAACATTTTCTATTCTTCTTCCCCTGTCTTCCACGCCGTGCAGTATCACGAAGCCAAGATCAACCAGATATATTTTTGGTATGCTCCCCTCAACTTCCCGGACACCCTTTCCGTATTTCCGTATTAAAAATATGAAATTTATATCTTCCAGATAAGAGAAATATTCATAGACTTTAACATGGCTCAGTGATACCTTTGCCGAAAGCAGGTAATTTCGCAATTTCCTGACCGATAGCTCCCTTGCAAAGTTTCTTACAAGGGATTTTATCATGAATTTCAGGGCTGATATCTTTTCGATACCATATCTCTCCACCAGGTCCCGGTAGATCATGAGGTCTATATATTCTTTCAGTGTCCGTATCCCGACCATCCTGTCATATTCCAGCAGTTCCGGAAAACCACCGTATTCAAGGTATTCATCGAGATGTCTTTTCAGCACTCCTCGTTCCGATTCTATTAACGGGAACTCGGATTTGAAACTTTTTGCGACCAGGAATTCTCTGAAGGAAAGTGGGAACAGGTTATACGATAATGTCCTTCCTCTCAGGCTTGTGGCTATTTCCCAGGATAGCAGTTTGGAGGATGAGCCTGTCAGGAATATTTTGACATTTTTCTTTTCGGTGAGCCTTCTGACGAACCGCTCCCAGCCGTCTATCTCCTGGATCTCATCAAAGAAAAGATAGAGGATATCAGCACCCGGATTTATCTTGTAGTAAAGCTCGATTATTGTTAAGAGGTCGCTTCTTGTCAGTTCGCTGAGCCGTTCGTCTTCAAAGTTTATGTAAAATATTCGTTTTTTGTCCAGGCCTTCGTCCAGTGATTGCTGGATCACCTGGAACAGGTAGTATGTTTTTCCGGTGCGTCTCAGGCCAATGAGTGTGATTACTTTGTCGATGTCTGCTGGGATGGATAGTTCTCTTTTGAATAGTGGGGGGATGGGGTATTAGTGGAATTCTGTGATGACTTCTTCCAGGTGGTTCATTATATGTTATAGTAGACTATAACATATTTAGGTGTTTTTTAAGTAGATTTGTATTGGTCATTTATATGTAAAAATATCTGATTTGATAGAGTATAAACATTTTGATTATGATTAATCCGGGACTTCACATTAAAGCCCTTTGATAAGCAGTTCAGCCGCCTCCACACATACTCCACCCTCGTTCATTAAGTCGATTATCAACTGGGGCATCGAAACGATCTTCATGCCATCCTTTTCAAAAGAATTATAAAAAACATGCTCGTCTGAGAGTATTAGCCGCACATTTCCTTTGCCTACAAGCCCTTTTTTTGAGAGCATATTGTGCCACTGCTCCCAGTCACTTTCTTTTATGTAAATATCGACCCTGCTTGGGAACAGGTAATTCTGGACAAGATTTTCTGCCTGGTATGTGGTCAATGCATAGGATAGGTGGGAGTGTTTGAGGAACTCCAATGGGTCTTTGAGCATGTATTCCCTATGTTTGTGCTTGAGACGAACAGACTGCCAGTAATGCAGCAGGGCAGGATAGTTTAAGACTTTGGTACCCTTTACCAGTTCCATTTCAGCAAGTTTCAGGAAAAATTCCCGCACCCATGGGTAAGAGCAGTCAGCCTGTCTGGCAATCTTGTATTTGCTGATATCCCCTGACGGATTGTTTGCGAGTATCCTGAGTATCCGGTCTCTTATTTTTCCGCGCATATTTATGGTGGTAATATGATGTGTTTATATACTTTACCTATATAGGTAACTTGTTTGGTTTATGTGTGTTACCTTCATAATTGTCAACGACCCCGGATCAGAGGTCCGAAGGCTTCTAGTGTCTGGTCAACCATGAAACGTATGGTGACCATCTGCCCTATCTTATATACGCTAGCGGATTTAAATAAATCAGTGCGACACTTTACGCTTGACTTGACACTAGGGGGATGCTCTGTTGTTTAAAATATTCTTGTCTTGCCAAATATCAGTATTTTAATTAATGTGTATTTTATTTAAATAATATTTATCAGTCATTTTAGAGTTAAGAAAACTTAAATTTCTGGCAAATTATACATCGGATGAAATCATTTTTTTATAATGTTATCTTTCCCTATAGCCCAAATTATGAAAATGGAATCAATCAGACTTTCAAACAACAATGGATACATCGTCTTAAAATTATCCATCTGTAAGGAGTTGTGTGCATAATAATTTCTAATTATTGTTGCTCTTGCTAGGTTTACCAGAATATATTTTCTTAGTTCATCTAATTTTTGATAGGAAATTATTATTTGAGGGATTTGATCTATTCTATCGTAGAAATTGTCAATATTGATATCACTTAAATGTCCTTTTTTACTTAACTCAGTAAAGACATGCCACCACGGTTCATTATGGCAGATGGGGGATAAAATATACTTGAAACCAGTATTCTTAGTAGGATATTTATTCTTAATTTCAGAGATAGAATTTAAACCAATTGTTTTTATTATTTCTTCTATAAATATACTTAAATTTCTTAAATAGAAAACAAGATTTTTTTCTGATTTGTATTCGTGGCTGAAATAATCTTTATTTATGTTAGCCATGAATATCAAAAAATGGGCCAATCCATTTGTTTCTATAAATTCAATAAAATATTCAATATCTGTCTTATCCAGTTTGTATTCCTGAATTACTTTTTCATTGTAACGCTTTAATTGAATATCAATATGTAACATGGCCTCTTCTTTAATTTCTTCAATTTCATCTGGAAATATTATCTCTAAAGTTTTCTTTGGTACTCTTGTATAAAGTTTATAATAGGTGCCCATTTGTCCTTGTCTATTAATTTTTGATGAGACATTTCCCCATGTATCTCCAGTTAAGTAATAAATCAATTGAATACAATACCAAATATCCCTCTTGATGAGATCTTGAAGTTTTGATTTTTCTTTATTTTCGTAAATAAAATAACGTTGGCAGAGTATTTTTAAAAATTTATAAAAATCATCAGATGAAAGATTATACTTTCCAGCAAATTTAGTTGAGAGTTCCACGATTTTCGTATCAAATGAATTGCTTTCTTCTTTTGTTAAAAACTCTCCTGCATTTTTCCTCTTAAATGTTATATTTCTAATTCTTTCAAAAGATTGAATAAAATCACAAATACAGTTATAACAGTGTTCAAAGGATGAAATATTTAAAATATTTTCTTTAGGCCGCTTGGTCCATTTTTCTACAAATTCCTTGTTACAAGTTAGATAATACTTATTTTCTTTCTCGTCAAATCGGACATTATAGAATCCTGTCCTGAATTCATTAATTCCATCTATTTCATATATTTGCCAATAGGAGTAATAATTTTTAGCTCGAATTGTCCTCCAACTTTTTCCCTTATCGGTATAATTTACCTCATAATCTTTCCAATCTGTAAATTCATTGTTCAATGGATTTGTTAGATATTCTTGCCAATTTTTATCCATTTCATCAAAAGGATGATTTATTTTATCGAAGAACATTAAATCTAGAAATTTTGAAATTTCTTCTTCAAGTTTTAGCAAATGTAAATAACTAGAATTGTAATCCTGTTTATTAGGCGAAGTAAAAATTTGTTGATGCTTAAAGATCGCATACTCTTCAGAAAATGTCCATCTTTTTATAGGAAAGAGGAGTTTTTCTCTTTCGAAAAATTCTAAATTATGAGGACGAATCTCAACTGAGTTTTCCTCACAAAATTTTATGAATTTTTCTAGTTCCAAATACTTACAATTGGTATAATTAAGTTCCTTAAACATAATTTATTCACTTCTGCCATTTGATACACCTTGATTTTACTTAACCACACCTTTAATTTTTAATATTTTTTGTAAAATAGATCATATAATTTATTAATTATCTTATACACTTCCAAATGATTTTCACATAAATCGGTCCCTCAACTCATCTATTGCAATAAATGAATCTTAATCTCATATTATTTAATATTGTTTTGGCCAGTTTTTCTAATAGCTCTCATTTTTAAATTCAATCACCGATGGATTCTATTTTATTTCGTTAAGGGAGCATAAATCTCCCCTATCCCACAGTCACGGCATATCTCGTACAACATGTAACGAGGCTTATATAGCGTTTTTAGGGAACTTACCACACTCCCCACCCCCTCACAAAAACCTAATCCCCTCAGGCAGTTCCCCCACAATCTCCCTGAAAGCCTCCGGCCACCCATCAACATCCAGCCCCTTCTGAGCATAAAAAGCACTCGCCCATCGCTCAAGCCCGATCCCGCTGCATCCCGACCACAACTCCTTATTGCTCTGGCTCTTTACATTAAAACCCTTCGGATACTTATCCCCGTTCACGCTCATGTTCTGGAACTCCAGCCACTCACCATCCTCACCCCGGTACGGCATCACAGCCTCATAATCAATCGTACCCACCCGGGTCTCATCCGCAAGTCCGGCCAGTCCCTCCTGCGCCATAAACCACGGCGTGACCCATGCCGTCCTCCACTCCAGGTCCAGTATCTCATTGAAAATATGCATGTACCTCTTTTGCATATCCTCAGAATGCGCCACAACCTGCTCAGGCGTACCCATGAACACCAGTTCAATACGATGGAACTCATCCACCCGCTCCATTCCGTGGAGACCACCGCTCTCATAACGATGCGATGTCCCGCTGCGATCGAACACATACAGGGGCAGCCCGTCATCAGGCATAGTCTCGCCCTGTAAAAACGGCCAGAACGGCGGACACTGGGCATAACACAGCCCGCCAATGGGTTTGTCTATCTTCTCAGCTATCATGTCAAGTGGCACCTCAAGAGTAACCTTGTAGTAGTCTGCCACTTCCTCCCAGAACTCAGGGTCACGGGTCTTGGGTGGACACACATAATATATCTCAGGATACACACCCTTGGCATGACCCGAGCGCTGCCACACATCCCAGGTAACCAGCTTTGGGAATATCATCTCCCTGTAACCAAAGGGCTTGAAAATCTCCTCCATGACAATACGCTCAAAAGCCCGAAACACTGCCACACTCTGGGGGCCGTGTATCCACTGTCCCCGGCTGGCACCCCGCTTGATCCAGCCTCGCTTCATCAGTTCTTCTGTCGGGTCCCTGTTAAACCCATGCTCCTTTTTCCCGCTTTCCCACATCAGGTTCCAGTGCTCGCCCTTACCTCCGTATGACTGGGCCCTTACCTTATCTTCAACAAGCGATATAATGCGGTCAGGCACCCGGTTCTCTATCTCGGCCTGCCCCAACTCCAGTGACAGGGTGATGGCACCGTTTGCATATTCCATACTGTTCACATATGGGAGCTTGAATTCTTCCAGGGGCTGCTTTGAGGGTATCCTTACCACATATTCGGATATCTCCAGTCCCCGCACACCGATTCTGTGCCCTTTACCAAGTAATTCGGCCAGAGGTTTTCGAAGCCGCAGTATGGCATCATGAGCCCGCACATACCTGCCTGAAGTGATCTCCAGTCCGACTCCATCCACATCCACATCCATTGATGCAATACCGGCACCCATACCTTCCGGCGCACCCTTTGATAGAATAGTGCCTTTGGCATCCTTTAACATATCCAGTATTTCTTGCCTGGCCGGTGCCGGGTCTGCGCTGGTCCTGAATTTTCCCTTGATCCTGAACTGGAGTTCCATTAATTATCATCCTCACTATTTTCTTTATTATCTTTCCCAAATGTTTTAAGCATATCGGCAGCTATCCTTGCATTCATGAGATAATCATCCACAGTTGCAATTAAACTTCCTATCTTTCCTGACTCGAAAAATGTAGTCACCGACCCATCTCCATATTCAGTTGTAATGCTTTTCAGGTTGTCAGGTTCCAGGGAGCGTGTGATCATAACAGCCATATCCGGTGCATTTCCGGACTTTATAGAGATATTCCCCTTTATCTTCATACCAGCTGCCCTCCTACTATCCTGTCCACTGCTGCCAGGAACCCCTCTTCGGAATCGACCGGAATGCCTGCGCCTGAGGCGATATTATGCCCGCCGCCCTGTCCGCCTGTGGCCTGGGCGGCTTCCCGCACGGCAACGGCAAGGTCAAGCCCCCTGTCAACCAGTTTACGGGTTCCCCTGGCAGATACTTTAACCAGGTCATCTACTTTGTTCAATGTGATGAACGGTTTGTCAGGGCAGACATACCTGATCAACGTGCCTGCAATAATACCGGTACCCGAATTATCCTCAAGGGCCACGTACCTGATATTTCCCATCTCCCTTATCATGACTTCGGCTTCCCTGATATTTTCCACAATAGTCTTCTGGTACTTTACTGCCAGGGCTGCTGCTTCATCCACCACGCTTGCATCCCGCAGGCACAATGATAATCCCAGGTCTGCCCTGTTCACCTTACCACAGCAGTTAAGCATCCATTCCAGAGTGTAAATATTGGGCACTACTTCTTTTTCCAGTATCAAGACATCGCCTACTATTGACCTGACAATTGAAGGGTCTGCCCTGCCTGCGATCTTCAATGCCATGGCCGAGGCTAACCTGCCCAGGTCTTCTATCCCCATATCCTGGATGGAGCCGCTTACACCAAGTTCACTGAGAAAAGCCTCGGTGGCTGCCTTATCGCCTGCTGTATCCAGGTAGGGCTCTGTTAGTGTCAGCAATACTTCTTCCACAAGGCCGTCCGGCACCCTCAGCCCCTTCTTAACTGATACCACGCCCGCTTGCAGGGCCTCTTCCAGTATCTCGCTGTTGGGGCCATCCATCCTCTGTTTATCCCCTACAGCCCCGGCAAGTGCCAGACCGGCCAGATCTGTGTTATCATCCATACCGCGTGCCACATAATAGGCCATGCCTGATGCAGAGAGCAGGCTTGAACCATCAATTCCTAACACCTGGGGATTGACATGGACACGATCGCTGTGGTCACCTATTACCTGATGGTGGTCGATAATGATTACATCGTCTTTTACCATATCCAGAAGTTCAGGCTGGCCGCTGCCCATATCGCAAAATACCACTGCTCCGTCTTTCCCGTATACCAGTTCATTGACAATGTCAATCACTCCCTGATCCAGGGAGCTTACAATAGAAGTGTGGAAAACGATATTTGCCCTTAGCAGGGCTGTAGATATTATTCCGGCAGCGCTCAGGCCGTCTGCGTCGTTATGGGATATTACCCTTACAAAATTATAATTCTCAAGTGCCTTTGCTGCTTCCCGGGCCAGAGAAACTAACGTTTCTGTCATCCCTGGAATAATGGTAAAAATAGATGAAATAGTTGATGGAATAAACCATCAACCGATTTACTGGACTACTAATCGTTCAGCAGTGTCCGGACTGTATTTCCAGTCTACCGGCATAACACCGTTCCTGCTGTAGTATTTGCCCAGGCGTCGTACCTTTGCCTCTGTAAGGTTCAGTGCCCTCTTGTTGTGCTGGTCCTTGTGATTGTTTACTATGTGTTTTCTTAGTCTCAAAGCCTTTATGATCAGGTTTGAGATATCCTCAGGCAGGCTTGGGGCCACATCATTGTCTTCCAATATCTTTGTGATCTTTTTACCTGTGGATAATTTGATATCCGGCACACCATAAGTGTCCCGAATGATTATGCCTATCTGACTGGTAGTTTTATCCTGTTCGGCAAGTTCCAATACTTTTTTTTCTATATCTTCCGACGAAAGGGTAACCCACTGCGGGGCTTCATTTCTCAAGGGTTTTGTGGACCTTGATACACCCTTTCTCCTGGTATGCATTCTAGCCAAATATGTTCCTCCGGTTATGATAATCCTGAATATTATTACGATTTTGTTATATATTACTGTGGTAAGGCGAAGTGGACAGATTACCACACCATAAGATAAATAAGTTGCGCAAGAAACACATAAAAAAATTAGGCTCTTCCTGGATTCCAAGTTGGTGATTTTGAATTGAACAAGTAGCCAAACGCACAAAATCGCTGGAGTGTTTAAATCATCAGTTCGTTTTTATGCGATTTTATATATATAATTCCTATAATTCAAGCCATATGACGCCTCTTATAACTATGAATAATTTGATTGATGATGCAAAATGCTATCGGATCGTTCGCATGTTAAGATGGCCAGATGGCCAAGTAATTTGTCCGCTTTGTGAATCAACCCAGATTGATAAGCACGGAAAGCGCAATCGTTTAAAAGGACCTAGAGGACGTGGTACTCTTGCAAAAGAAAAACCTCCAATTCTCGGATTAATACAAAGAGGAGGAGATGTAGCTTTGACGATGCTTGAGAATGTCAAACAGAAGACCATTGGACCTATTATTCGAACAGCTATTGCACCGGGTACTCTCATTTACACAGATGAATACGACATTTATGGAAAGCTAACTAAATGGGGATATCAGCATAAGACCGTTTGTCATAGTAGAGAGGAGTTTGCTCGTGATGAAGATGGGAACGGGTTCTGTGAAGTGCATGTTAACACTGTAGAAGGATTTTGGTCCTTATTGCGGTCTTGGTTGCGTCCTCATCGTGGTATTTCACAAGAAAAACTGCCACTTTATCTGGGATTTTTTGAATTTGTTCATAATGTGAGACGAAGAGGAAAGGCCCTTTTGGGCTCTTTGCTCAATTTAATCTTGAGCTAACAACTTGAAACACAGGAAGAGCCAAGAGTTCATAGTTGTATGAACTCAGAATCTAAACTCGCTGATTTTCATAAGCATATGGAATTTTTAATCCCACACGTTATTAGGGATTGTAAATACTGAAAGCTGCCACTTTCACTTTTTTCGTGTCCATTTTTGTCGAAAAAAGCCAAAAAAACAAACAAGAATAAAAACCCTCATGCACCCGCACCGGATGCCTCGGATTTTCCAATCCTGAGTAGTTGACAATAACCAAATGCGACCGCCGGGAATCGAACCCGGATTAGAGGCTTGGGAAGCCACTGTCATACCGCTAGACCACGGTCGCATATCTTTCAATTTTTAACTTATTTCGGTGCTAACCAGTAAGCCTTACTGCCTATTAATCCTTATGCTTTCACCGCAGAACTATAGTGTCAAAAAATAG
>Ga0255431_1101_pt1 | contig 16927 bp, 19 predicted proteins | sample ANMaggSeSYBR02J5_FD_182633 | JGI IMG/M metagenome (GOLD analysis project Ga0255431, IMG submission 182633) | Sediment cell enrichment communities from methane seep in Santa Monica Basin, California, United Staets - ANME aggregate JGI... | ecosystem: Environmental > Aquatic > Marine > Cold seeps >... | reverse complement strand
TTAAACCAGATCAAAGAGAAAAAAGATTTTGAAAAATATCAGGGCAAAGGAAAAAAGATTTATCTTTTCGGTGTTGAGTTCATAGACAGAAATGTGTGGGAATGGGTGGTTGAAAAGACTTTTTAATTCACAATTCAAGCTTTTTGACACTGGATTTCCTGGATTTCTGGATTTTTTTAGCAAGACGGCAGAGGAGGTGGCAAAATTTCTGGAAAATAGCCGCATAGGTGCTCAGAAAGCAGTCATCACACTTGAGCCCCCCTATTGCTACGCATTTTTTTCGTCCTTGACAAGTTGTCAAGAACTGTGTGATTCTTGAATAAATGTACAATACGAAGGAGTGCTCATATGCAAACACTTACGATAGGAGAACTAAAAACCAGTTTTTCGGAGGTTTTGAAAAAAATAAGAAGCGGTCAGAAAATTGTTATAAGTTACGGCAAAAAACGGGAAAAAGTCGCTGTAATTGTCCCTTATTCAGCCTATGCCTCTACACCGGAAAGGAGTCTTGGCTTACTTAAAGACCGGGCTATATGCATAATCCATGACGACTTTGAGATTAGTGAGAAAGAGATGTTGGCCTCATGAACTTATTACTGGATACCCATGTATTTTTATGGTCGCTTTTTACCCCCGACAAGTTGAGCAAGGCAGTAGTCCGTGAGATAAAGTCTCCGAACAATGACGTAGTTGTTAGTGTAGTTACATTCTGGGAAATTTCCTTAAAGTATGCCCTTGGAAAACTCGAATTAACCGGAGTGAAGCCGGAAGAGTTGCCTTATTTTGCCGCTCAGATGAATCTGGAAATATTGCCGATCACAGCCGCTGAAGCATCTAGTTTTCATAAGTTACCAAGGCTTTCACACAAGGATCCCTTTGACCGTATCATTATCTGGCAGGCTATTCAGCGAAAAATGACCCTGGTATCAAAGGATCGCTATTTCAAAGCGTATCGTAAATTTGGGCTTAGAACTTTTTGGTGAGGATTGAACTGTATCAAAAACTAATAAACTAACAACGTCCCCTGCCAGACCCTGCCATAGAGTTCTGTCTTAGGCAGTGGAGAAACGAAAATGCAGGAAAAAATAAAGCTAACTGTAGAGTTACCGAGAGTGTTTGCCTCTTTGTCAGATGTCAGCGAGAAGGCCTTGCCGGGCGAGATAGAGAAGTTGCTATCACTCGATCTGGTCAGGTGGAGGGCTTTAACTTATAATAGGGCGGCTGAGTTGCTGGGTATCAGCCAGGCAGAATTTATTTCCTATCTGAGTGCCCATGGGATTTCGATTTTTCGGTTTTCACCCGATGAATTACTGGATGAGGTTGGATCTTGAGTTGTGACCCCGTTATTTTTTTACATCTGACAGAAAAAAGAGGTTTTAAAATAGCATAAATATCAATTGGATAGCGAGTTATTTACTTATTTATGAATGTCCCGCAAGTCGTCCCTGGACGTCCCGCAAGTCGTCCCGCAAGTGGGCTCAATGCCTTTTACTCCGAAAGATTTCGCGGAAGGAGGCATTCTTATTGACGAGATAAAAAAAACAGGCCGGACAATACAGAGTTAGTTTACAATGCTAAGCTTTGTTTTAAAAAACGCGAGAAATTTACGTTTTTAAAGTATGATAGATTTGCAATTTTATCAGACTGAGAACTCCCAAAACAAAGAGCGTCCCATGGTCTGCGTCTTTCGTTCGATAAAAAGGGGCCGTGAAATCTGAATAAAGCAACAAAAGCACCAGCGTTTTTCTCTATTGACATACATAATTATGGTCGCTATAATAACCATATATAAAAAGGAGGTGTACATAAAAAAGGAGGTGTACTATGCAATCAATTCAAGAATATGTTCCTGTTACAAAAGCAAAAACCAACCTTTTGGATATGGTCAGAAAAATTAAAGATTCTGACGATGCTATAGCTATCACAAAGAATGGAATACCCGAAGTGGTACTTATTAGTATGGATAGATTCGACGGACTATTGGAAACATTAGAAATTCTTTCCGATGAAAAGGCAATGAAGTCCATACGGAAATCAATTAAAGAAGCGGACAAGGGAATGTGGCTTGATTATGATGAGGTTTTCACGGAATGATCCAGTGGAAAATCAAATTGACCCCTGAAGCCGGCAAGATCTTGACTAAACTTCATCCTGACAGCAAAAGACTCATCAAGGACGCTATTAAACAGATATATATTTCCCCTTATTCCGGTACTGACCTGCAAGAGGAATTATCCGGGTTCAAGTCGTTTAAGCCCAAACGATACAGAATCATTTACAAATTAGCTGAAGAGAAACAACGCATTGAAATCTATTATATTGGGCACAGAAGGGATGTTTACAAACGATTCAAGCGACTCCTGAACAATTTCAGCTCATAGCCAAGCCACCTTCCCGCTTCCCGCCAACTACTCTTGGATAACTCATAAGGTCAGAAGGTCCCCTTATGTTGTGACTCGCCAAAAAATATCTTGATTTTATGGTCTGGTCTGGTCAGATTATAAATTAGGAGGTGATGAACATGCTCATAACCAATATTTCAGAGACAAAGGCCCAGTTATCAGCCCTTATTGAGAAGGTCATGGCAGGGCAAGAGGTAATCATTGGTAAAGCAGGAAAGCCTGTTGCAAAGCTTGTGCGATATGAACGAAGCGAGAAGCCGCGCCGACCCGGCGCCCTGCGAGGAAAAATCAAAATAGGCGATAATTTTGACGAACTGCCGAGAGATATTGCCAAAGCATTTGGGATGGTGGATTAATGAATCTCTTGCTTGATACACATGTTCTTTTATGGTGGCTTGATGATCACCATACCCTTTCCAGGAAAGCAAAGACTGCAATTTCCGATGGGAAAAATCTTGTTTTTATCAGTGCTGTAGTCATTTGGGAAATAAGGATCAAGCAGGCATTAGGAAAACTGACAATTCCCTAAAATTTTCAAAAAGTGTTAAATGCCCAGCCCTTTGAGATGCTGGATATAGCTGTTGAACACGCACATGCGATCAGAGACCTTCCGGCACATCACCGAGACCCATTTGACAGAATGCTTGTAGCCCAAACGAAAATAGAACATCTTACGCTTGTAACACGGGATATTCGTTTGAAGAAATACAAAATCCCACTCATTGAGGCTTAGGGATGAATCGCATCCTCGGAACAGTCGAAAGAACCTTGCTAATCGCAAAAAGATCATAATGAACCAGTGCCCACTCCTCGGTAACTATAATGACACCTGGAAAGCGAATATCTGAGATAAGGTCAGAAGGTAACAACGTCCCGCGGAGTTTCAAAGGTATATTTCCCACGTCTTGTCATACCCACAAGCTCGGTAATTGTTAGTTTTGTTGATTTTCTCTAATCGGGTTAAAAGTGGAAGCAGAAGTAAAGACAAACAAGGGCGGAATAGATGCTGGCATTATCAATAAAGAGATCTATATTTTCGAATTCAAATTTAATGGGCTCTCTGGTAATTTCCGTGGTTAGTATTTTATTTTAATTTCAAGAAGTTATCGCATTTTCTGCGTTTGGTGTTGAACAACTTTTTAACGCTATTATTAGGGCATATGGGGCTGTATTGTACTAAAATTTCAATATCTGCTTAAATAATGACATTTACTGTGTAAATTGTTTAAATTCGTGTGACTCAAAAATACGGATAACAGGTTGATTCTTTGGATAAAAATTGACCACGGGAAATACCAGAGAGCCATTTAATGGTGATAAAAAGCGGGCATTAAACCAGATCAAAGAGAAAAAAGATTTATCTTTTCGGCGTTGAGTTCATAGACAAAAATATGGGGGAATGGGTGGTTGAAAAGACTTTTTAATTCACAATTCAAGCTTTCGACACCGGCTTCTTTAGATTTGTTTCCCAGTTTTAAAAATAGACCGAAATTACTGCCTTTGAAGTATCGAAAAAAATAACGTCGAGTTAAAATGATTAAAAATTTACGAAAAATTTTTTCACTTATTAACCCCCAGGAAAGGAAGCAGGTGTACTGGTTGCTTCTGGCAATCCTGATTATGGGGTTACTTGAAACTACCGGCATAGCCTCCATCATGCCATTTATGGCTGTACTCGCCAATCCCGAAATCATAGAAACAAATAAATTTTTATATCAGATTTACACTATTACTGGATTGACAAGTCATAACCAATTCCTCTTTTTCTTAGGTGTCGGTGTTCTCTTGGTACTTTTGGTCAGTAACAGTTTTTCCGCCTTTACCACTTGGCTTTTACTTCGTTTTGTCTATTTCCGTGGTCATGCTCTTTCTATTAGACTTTTTGGGAAATACTTGAACGCCCCTTATTCTTTTTTTCTGAACCAAAATTCTTCAGAACTTGTAAAAAATATCATAACTGAGAATCATCGAGTTGTGGTTGGAGTTTTGACTCCTGCTATGCAAATTATATCGCGAACAGTTATTGCCCTGTGTATATTAGCGCTATTAATTGCCATGGATCCGTTGTTGGCAATAATTGTATTTGTGGTCTGCGGGGGACTCTATGGCGCTGTTTTTAAATTATCCAAAAAAAAATTAGCTGTACGCGGCAAGATGTCAACCGAGGCTCAAGGGCAACGGTTTAAGTTGGCCGGCGAGGCTTTTGGGGGAATAAAAGAGCTGAAACTTCTGGGCAGAGAGGGTGATTATCTTAAGCGTTATTTGCAACCGTCTTTCGATTTTGCCGCCTGTGAATCGACAAGCCAAGCAATAACTATTTTGCCAAAATATGCCCTGGAAACCATCGTCTTTGGCGGCATGTTGCTTATAATGCTTTACCAGATAGCAATTAAAAAAGATATTGCCCAAGTTCTTCCTATGCTGGTGCTGTATACCTTTGCTGGATATCGCCTGATGCCGGGGTTGAACCAGATCTTTCAAGGTATCTCTCAAATGCGTTATCATTCTGCTGCACTAAATATAATACACAGACATTTCCAGATTGGGTCTGATGACCAGGAGTCTTCCCAGGTTGATATACCGATAGCTGGTTCATTGCCATTCAATGAAGGTATTGAACTTAAGGATGTAATATTTTCGTATCCAAAATCCGATTCAACTGTCATTGATAATCTTAGCCTGTTTATCAAGGCTAATACTACAGTTGCTTTTGTCGGTAAAACCGGTTCCGGCAAGACAACTTTAATTGATATTATTCTTGGCCTCTTGCCGATAGACTCTGGAGAGATGTCCATTGATGGCATTTTGATTGAAAGGACTAATTTACGGTCTTGGCAGAAAAATATAGGCTATGTTCCGCAACAAATTTATTTGGCTGACGACACGGTTGCCAGGAATATTGCCTTTGGTGTTCCTGATGAGGAAATTGACCACCAGGCAGTTATCCATGCGGCTAAAATCGCTAACATCCATGAGTTTGTGTCAAAGGATTTGTCCCAGGGGTATGATACTGATCTGGGCGAACGAGGTATAAGGTTAAGTGGTGGGCAACAGCAGAGGATCGGTATTGCCAGAGCCTTATATCACGATCCGAAAGTTCTTATCCTGGACGAGGCGACCAGTGCACTTGATGGTTCAACAGAAAACGTTATTATGGATGCCATTCATTGTCTTTCACATGAAAAAACTATCATTCTGGTCGCACATCGTCTGACAACGGTTAAAGAGTGTGATTTGATCCATGTTTTAACTCAAGGAAGTATAACAGATAGTGGGACTTATGAAGAATTAATGTCCTCATGTGCAGAGTTCCGTGAGATATAGTTATTTTTTTGTTACCAGTTTTTCTCAGGTGATAAAAATACAACCGGAAAAAAAACCGATCACGGATTATCTTTTGAAAAACTCTAATGAATAAAAGCTACATAGATGTTCCGACAGAAAAAAAAATGTCTGTTATGCAAAAGACTATCCATTACAGCAAGGGAGTTTTTCTGTCACCGCTGTATTGGTTGGTGTCACATAAGTTTGATATGCCTGGTTTGAAATTCCAAAGGGAATGTATGATTTTCGGCTTGTTATTACTCTTAAAGGTTAAAACCTTTTCATATTTTCGACCTATATATAATTTACTCTTCTTTCCTATGGATTCTACCCGCTATTTCGAATTTGATTTTGTCTGGAAAGCTCTCAACCAGTCACCCGTTGAACATTATCTGGATGTGTCTTCGCATCGCATTATTCCCTTACTCTTTTTACATAAAAACCCTGAAGTAAAGGCAGAACTCATAAATCCTGATAAAAAAGATTTTGCAATAACCGCCGAACTTATTGATACTTGTGGCTTGAACGACAGATGCAGGCTACATAGTTTACTGCTTGACGATGTGCCTTTTGATAACGCATTCTTTGACTTAATAACATGTATTTCTGTCCTTGAACATATACCGGAAAACGATACAGCTATCATTAAAATGTGGAATTTGCTTAAACCGGGAGGCAAGCTGCTTCTTACCCTGCCGTGTCTGGCCGAGGCGACCGAGCAGTATATCAGCAAGAATGAATATGGAGTGCTTTCTCCAGATTCTGATGGTTATACATTCTGGCAACTTTACTATGATCAGACGATCTTAGAGCAAAAAATATTTAATATTATCGGCGAGCCTATCCATATGAAGGTTTACGGTGAGAAGAAAACTGGATCTTTTGCAAGAAATTCTCATCAGAAAAGATTGCGAGGAGCTTATCCCTTTTGGCGTGAACCCTATATGATGGGTGAAGAATACACTTATTTCTCTTCAATAAAAGATCTACCAGGTGAAGGAGTCGTCGCCATGGAATTTATAAAATAATGAATCCGACACTTTCAATCCTAAAACAAATCTGACAAAGAGAAAAATATTAATACGGAGAATGTTTATGGCTGAAACCCTTGGATCTTTATGCGACAAGTTGACTATCGTCAAACTTAAACAATTTCATACAGAAAATAGTGATCGGCTTCAAAGCCTGGATAACCAGGAAAAACAACTCCAATCTGAAATTGACGAATTTGTTGCTGCTGCCGTTAGTGGAAAAATTCCGCTGGAACAATTGATTTTTGCCTCGAACAAGATTTATCAAAAAGAGGGGAATATTGTTGCCGAGATACAAGGGGCTATTGGCGAAGTCTTTTCCCGCCTGGCTGAAACCAACTGCAACTTATGGCATGAACAGGAAAAAGTATATGAGTTTGAAAAAGTGCCGTCAGCAGAAAAAAATGAGATGGTCAAACGACTCGTTTTGTTAAACCTTGAGCGAAACAAGTGTATTGATCAGATTGATAAACAATTTTCGGATATCATTAAGCGGAATTGATTTAGCTAATAATATTATAGGAGACAATGATATGCATTTATCTCATAGAAAAACTTGCCGAGTTTGCGGTTCAAATGCGCTTACCAAGGTGATTGACTTGGGTGAACAATATTTACAGGGTTCTTTTGTCAAGCCAGGCAAAGAAGAGCCACCGAAACGCAAAATACCTTTAACCCTCCTGAGGTGTGATCCAACAAAAGATGAGCGGGCCTGTGGTCTCTTGCAAATGGAGCATACTGTCCCCCCGGAAGTGCTTTATTCTGCTTACTGGTATCGATCTGGGACAAATAACACCATGCGCCAACATCTAAGTGGAATAGTCGAGGAGGCTTTGGCTACTTCTAACAAACCTACTTCGCGGGTTCTTGATATTGGTTGTAACGACGGCACCCTTTTACAATATTATTCGGATGAATTCGAAAAATATGGTGTGGATCCTTCTGATATCACCCAGAAAATAAAAGGAAATATTACCGTGGTACAGGATATATTCCCTTCGGAAGAGTTAAAAAGTTGTCTGCAAGAAAACAAGTTGGATATCATCACCTCTATTGCCATGTTTTATGACCTTGAGAATCCAATTGCATTTACGAAAGGTGTCAAAAATATTTTATCACCGGAAGGTGTCTGGATTTTTGAAATGTCCTACATGCCAACCATGCTGCAAATGACTTCATACGACACCATTTGTCACGAACATCTGGAATACTATAGTCTTGCTGTTATTGAATACATCCTAACACAGGCCGGGATGAAAATTTTCAACGTCTCATTTAATTCAATTAACGGGGGAAGCATTAGGTGCTTTGCTACACATATAGATAACTTCACTTACAAAAAGGATGAGTTCCTCCAGAATATCAAACGAATGCACCAGGAAGAATTTGACATGGAATTGGATACGGACAAACCTTACAACAACTTTCAGGATCGCATTAATATTCATCGTGATGACTTGATATCCTTACTAAAAAGACTCAAGCAAGAAGGGAATAAAATCCATATTTATGGCGCATCAACTAAGGGTAATACGATTCTGCAATGGTGTGGGATAGACCAAAGAATCATTGATTGTGCGGCAGAGCGAAATCCTGAAAAGTATGGAGCCTATACCTTGGGAACTGATATACCTATAGTGAGCGAGGAAGAATCGCATGCCATGAATCCAGACTATTATTTGGTTCTACCTTGGCATTTCAAAGAGGAGTTTGTTGAACGCGAAAAGGAGACTCTTGCAAGGGGTGTTGGATTAATATTTCCCTTACCTAAAATTGAAATTATAAAAAAATAGCTGGGGGCATTGTAAGGAGAGCTGTTTGTTCGATTTATTTGTGTTTAGGATAAATAAAAATGAGAGCCATAATTTTCGGAGCTAACGGTCAGGATGGACATTATCTGAACGAGCTTTGTAGACTTAAAGGCATTGAACCAATTGGAGTTTCACGATCAGGAAATTTGATTCGTGGTGATATTTCTTGTTATGAACGAGTTGAACACTTAGTCAAAAAACACCTGCCGGCTTATATTTTCCATGTCGCAGCCAACTCTACAACGCGTCATGATGCCCTGTTTGAAAATCACGCGACAATCTCCACCGGTACATTGAATGTTCTTGAGGCAGTTAAAAGACATTGTTCAAACACAAAAGTGTTTATTACTGGCAGCGGTGTTCAGTTTAAAAACACCGGTAAACCTATTTCAGAAAAAGATGAATTCCAAGCGAGCAGCCCATATTCGGTGGCCCGGATCCAATCAATATATGCAGCACGATACTACCGTTCTTTGGGAGTCCGTACATATGTCGGATATCTGTTTCATCATGAAAGCCCGCTGCGCAAATCTACCCATGTAAGTAAAATGGTCGCGTTGTTGGTAAAACGCATTGCCCAAGGGAGTAATGAAGTCATAGAGATGGGTGATATTTCGGTTGCAAAAGAATGGACCTTTGCCGGCGATATAGCAAAAGGTATTTTTACCTTGGTTGAGCAGGACGATGTTTTTGAGGCCGTAATTGGTTCCGGTGAGGCTTATTCAATTGAACAATGGATAGAGTTGTGCTTTAAACTAATTGATAAAGAATGGCGCAATCATATCCGACAACGAGAGGAGTTTATTCCTGAATATAAGCGTCTTGTATCAAATCCAGCTACTATCTTCCAACTTGGGTGGTCTCCATCTGTAAAATTACCTGAATTAGCTAAAATGATGATAGATGAAACAACTCATGATTTTGCATGAATTGATTTTAAAATAACATCTTCCCCTGGTAAATATGCTGAATCAAGAAATATGAAAAAAATACTTCTTGGGCAATTACACGCAAACGGTGATTGTTTATATGCAACAGCAATTGCTCGTCAAATCAAAACCGATTATCCAGGATGTCACCTGACTTGGGCAATAAGCTCACTATGTGCTTCAATCCTGGATGGCAATCCTCATGTTGATGAAGTTTGGGTGGTTCAAATTAATAATGTTGCAGAAATAGAAAATGCATGGACACAATTTGAAAAAGAAGCATTAGATCGGCAAAAGCGCGGTGAATTTGATGAAGTTTTTTTGACTCAGATTCGTCCAGGCAATCCTCAAAACTTCGATGGGACTGTACGGTCCTCAATTTTTAGAGCATATCCAAGACCAATCACCGTGCCGATAACTCCAGTATTGAGACTATCTTCAACTGAGGTGGAGAATGTGCGGCAATTTGCGCAATCCAACAATCTTGCGAAAAAATCGCATGTGATTTTATTTGAGTGCGCTCCTAAAAGTGGTCAATCACTCGTTTCGCCCAGCTTTGCATTAAATGTTGCCAAACAACTTGTCTCAAAAATCCCCAATTTATGCGTAATATTATCTTCAAACATAACAATAGATTCAAATGATGAACGCATTATTGATGGGAGTGTGCTTTCTTTTCGAGAAAATGCCGAATTGACAGAATATTGCACTTTATTGGTAGGATGCTCCAGTGGTATTTCCTGGCTTTGTACTTCTGATTGGGCAAAACCACTGCCAATGATCCAAATCATAAATCCATTTGTAATGAGTTTTGCTTCATTCATTAATGATCATAAATATTGGAATTTGCCAATTGATTCTATAATAGAAATGGAAAACTGCAGTGAAGAAAAACTGGTTGAGTGTGTAGCTTTTGCTGTTTGCGAAGGATTTAACTCGGCTAGATTAAAATTTAATGAATTGATCCTATTTAATTATTATGCTTTTATAGTCTTCTTTTTAATGTTTGTTAGTCATGGTGAGTTTCGGAGGGTGATTAGTCTTATTAAATCATACTACCAACGTCACGGCATGACTATTAATATAATCAAATCCTTTTCTCCCAAGTTTTTTGCCGCTGCATTTAAAAAAACAATTTCATATTATTTCCGATGAATAATGGCTCGCCCAAAAATAACTTTGCAGAATTTGCGCTCAGATTTGGGTTGGATTTGATCAATCCGATTGAGCAAAACCGCAGGAATAGCGGGCTATTTCGCGGCCAATTTTATTAAGATCAGTTGCGAATGAGGACCGGCCAAAGACAGCCTGAAGCTGAGTTGCGAAAATGTGAAGTTATTTTTGGGCAAGCCCTAAGTGTGAGAAAACAAATGAAAATCCTCTTTCTCTGCAAACGTCGCCCCCAAGGCAAGGATCTTATAGAACGACCTTACGGGCGTTTTTATTATTTGCCCAGGATTCTTGCTGAAAAAGGCCATGATGTACAAATATTACTGCTCAGCTACAAAAACGATCCCAAAATTGTTGTCGTAAAAGACGGAATACATTGGACATCTTTGAGTCTTCTCAAACATGGGCCTTTTGCATATCTACGAGAGGCTGAAAAGATCATAAAACAGATTAAACCTAATTGGGTTGTCGGCTTCTCAGACACGTATTATGGTATTCTGGCTCAACGACTTGGCACGAAATATAATATTTCTTCCTTAATTGACGCCTACGACAATTATGAAAGCTACATACCATGGTGTAGACCATTGCACTACTTCTGGCAGCGGGCACTGGCCGGAGCAGACATTATAACGGCGGCAGGCCCGCAGCTTGCTGGATTAATGGGGCAGAAAAGGTTTGATAAGAAGCCTACAATGGTCTTGCCGATGGCGGCGGACCCAATTGGGTTTAAGCCACTTGATAAGATTAAATGCCGGCAAGAGCTGGGGTTGCCCTCTGACAAGAAATTGATTGGCTATTGTGGATCAATTCATTCCAACAGGGGTATTAATGTTCTTTTTGACGCATACAAGATCTTATTGCGGGAAAACAAGGATGTTAAGCTTGTGTTGACCGGAAGAAAGGGGGCAGGTATTTCTATCCCTGATGGTGCCCGTTGGCTTGGCTACCTGCCTGACGGGCAGATACCTGGTTTGCTTAACAGTATGGATGTGTTAACCGTGATAAATGAAACGTCCACATTCGGTAATTTCAGCTATCCGGTAAAGTTGTATGAGGCGATGTGTTGCCAGGTACCGGTTGTTGCCACTGCTACTCCGGCGACTATATGGATACTGGCAGAGTTTCCGGATTTTTTGGCGGCATCGAACGATAGTGTTGATTTAAGCCAGAAAATATCACGCATCTTGCAGAAAACCACCAAAATAGATTATGGAAAGAAAGAGGGATGGGAGAAAGAATCGGCGCTGTTTGAACGGGCAATGATAGACCACCCTTAATCCTTAATTCCAACAAGTTGCTGAGCAATAACCATATCCTGGTTTACAGGGGCGCAGATCGCGAAGCCATTCCCAGGTCAATGCAACTTGTTGCCGGAAGAACTGCGCAAGAATACAACCGCTCAAAAGTAGAAAAGATGTTTACTGTTGAGCGAATGGCAGGTGAATATAAAGATCTTTTTGAACAGGTTCTTAGCAGACGCTAAATCTGATTAACTCGGCAAAATATTTGTGGAAAGAATTTCTTCGTTATGATCAAAAACAGAGGATATCAGCACAATTTCTCCAAAATATTTCCCGCAGCAATGTTTGATAGCCAGGGAAGAGAAAAAAAAGCAAAAACAATGGTTGCTGTTTTAAGCGATTATCTTCGCTCTGACCTTAGGTCATTTTCGGTTTTAGACATAGGCTCCTCAACAGGAATTATTGCCAACTATCTTTCAAAATATTTTGGCAAAGTAGTTGGGATTGATATCGACAAAAATGCAATTGCATATGCCAAGAACAATTTTAAAAAAAATAACCTGCAATTTGCTATATCAGATTCAATAAATATGGATTATCCTGACAATAGTTTTGATGTCGTCATCTGCGCTCATGTCTATGAACATGTGCCGGATGCGAATCGGCTGATGCAAGAAATCCATCGCATATTGAGACCGGGCGGGGTTTGCTACTTTTCCGCAGGCAATAGGCTAACAGTGAAAGAACCTCACTACAATTTACCCTTCCTCTCTGTTATGCCCCGGTCCTTTGCTCACCGCTACATGAGAATTACAGGGAAAGGGAAGTTTTATTATGAAAAGCACCTGAGTTACTGGGGGCTAAAGAGACTTATTCGGAACTTTGAGCGGATTGACTATACGAAAAGGATAATTGAAAACCCGGAATTGTTTTATGCGGACTACATGATCAAGCACGGCACAATGAAGTTCGCATTTGCTCGATTAATAGTCAATTATGCATATTGGATGTGTCCGAGCTTCATCTGGCTGCTGCGAAAAACGGCTTGATCTGCGTGGTAGATTAGCCTGGCCGTAATTTCACAAAAACATCATGGTACCTCTTATAGATCTTTGCCCAGTCAAATGTTGAATTTACAATTTTTCTGATCTGATCTTTGTCTAAATTCATATCCGTTATCCTGCCCACGAATCCATCCACATCTCCCTCCTCGACCAAATACCCTGTCTTTTCATTAATCACCGCATCCCGCAACCCCTGAATATTGCTTGCAACGACGGGAAGGCCACAGCTTCCCGCTTCAAGAGCAACAATCCCGAATCCCTCCACATCACCAGGAACTGTGATGTTAGGCATGATAAATATGTCCGAGGCATTGTAGATTAATTTTCGATCCTCATCTGATACCTCGCCTAAAAGCAGTACACGGTCTTGCAGGTTGAAGCGATCCACTATTTCTTGAATCGTTCCTCGTTCAGGTCCTTCACCCGCAACCACGTATAAGCAGGAATCTTCAAGGCGCGGCATGACGTTTTCCACAAACCATGCCACGCCTTTTCTTTTTACCAAATGGCCGATGGTAAAAAGGACTTTTTTATTCTTGATAGATATGCCGATCAGATTCTCAAGCTTGCGGCGGAGTTCATTTTTTGACTGCTGGAGATGTAGCTGATCCGGTATTATCCCGTTAGGGATGACCGTGTAATTGGGACATGGAATGATGCGGCGTACACATTCATCACGTGTTGAATGACTGACGCATACGACCCTGTCAAGTCTTGCTATGCACCAGGGTATAACGCTCTGATAGAATTGATTCTTATAGGTAATGTCCAAACCATGTATGGTTACTGTTACTTTAGCGCCTGTCAGAAGCTTCAGAAGAAGGCCAACCGGCGAAAGGAGGCCATCGCACAGGTGGACGGATTGTATTGAACATTTGCGGATTAGATAAAACGCCATAAAAAAGGAATAGGGCAAAAACCATAAAAGATGTTTTATTTGCTTTGAAAGGGTGATTTTATAGGTATCCTCGCGGGATTCGAATTTTTTGATCAGGTTATAGCTGTATATCTCAAGCCCGCCTACCTTAGGCGGATAGTTCCTGGTAATAAATAGAATTCGTGATTTCATAACCTTAGGAGAACCGAAAACGCCTTACATTTCCCTTGATCAATAAACAGAGCCTACTCATATAACGGAAGAATATATATTATGGCAAGAGAGAAATTTTGTGTTGTTTTTCTTCTTGGATAAATAACATGTTTATGCTATTTAAAACCATTAAATGTTTGAATATCGTTAATTTGTCCTGGAGCAGTAAATGATATTTTATACTCGTTTATTAAATCTTTAGATCAAAGATTCTCTCTTTTTGGTCCACGCCTTACCGGAAAAATATTGACTGATGATCTACACTAAGTTACAATAAGTGTAACCTATTGTAGAGTAATCATAAAGATATGCAGCCTATTAAACAACTTAATCATATTATATCAGAACTATCGAATGAAGAACATTATCTGTTTTCACTTAACGACTTGCGTGGAGCCAGTCCAGAGCAAACGCAGGGAGCGTTTAAGGTGCTGATAAGCCGTGCTGTTAAAGATGGTTTACTCGGACGCATTTGCCGTGGACTTTATTTTTACCCAAAGATTTCCTATGAATCAGGATTAATTCTGTACCATGCCGCCATCCGGCTACGTGCCCATGAGTTTAATTACATTAGTTTGGAATCCGTATTAAGCGATGCAGGCGTGATTTCACAAGTCCCCATGCACTGGATTACTCTTATGTCTTCCGGTCGCAGTAATATTATTAATTGTGGCGCTTGGGGGCATATAGAATTCATTCACACTAAAAGCTCACCTGCTTCTCTCGCATGCCAACTCACATACGACTCCCGTTGCCATCTGTGGCGTGCATCGGTTACCCAGGCTATAAAAGATATGAAGCGAACCAGACGAAGCACTGATTTAATTGACTGGGACTTTGCCCATGAATTTATTTGACCACCTGGTGAATCAGGCCATAAAAAACCAGGGCGAGCTGGCACCATTACGGGTAGTTATTGAAAAAGAACTACTGCATCACGATATTCTCCGTGAAATGAGTGATGCGGGCTTGTTGAAGAGCCTGACCTTCATTGGTGGAACTTGTTTACGTTCCTGCTATGGATCTAACCGTCTGAGTGAAGATTTAGACTTTACCGGCGGTCATGATTTTAAACGCAAAATGCTAAGTGATTTGAGCAGCGTACTTATCAGCCGTTTACACAGAAAATATGGGCTGCATATTACTGTAAGCGAACCAACACAGGAAACCGGTAATGTGGATACCTGGAAGCTGAAAGTAACCACCAGGCCGGAACAGAAAAACCTGCCTCTTCAGAGGATTAATATTGATATTTGCGCTATCCCCAGCTATGACAGCCGTCCTGTTTTATTGCGTAATCATTACAATATTGATATGGGAACGTCTGGCTTGATTATCCGGGCGCAAAGCCGGCAGGAAATATTAGCTGACAAAATTGTCGCCCTGGCTTTACGGCCGAACCGGATTAAAAATCGTGATTTGTGGGATATTAGCTGGCTCAAACAACACAACGTTGACGTACCATTAGACCTGGTGGCAAAAAAAATTAAAGATCACCATTGTGACACTGATAAATTTATAGCATTACTTGATGCACGAAAACAAATTTTACAGAACGTACCAGATGCAAACTCAAACTTTATTTGGGAAATGAGACGTTTTCTACCCCCACAGGTTGTGTCCGACACAATTGAAAATGATGTATTCTGGGAATATTTAACCGATCTTATCCGTACCGAATGTGATCATGTAATTCACAAGTTAGCGAAGTTATGATTCTGAAAAATATCGGGGCTGTCCCATATTCTTATATGCCAATATCCCCTTCACTTCTATCAAACCTAATCTGGCAAATCTGCTCCGACACAAGGCCAATCATAAATATGACTATAGATGTAGTAAATAAAAGAGCGCTCATGTTGGTAAAACGCCCCTCCATACAAAAGGTATAAAGATAATAAAACAAACCTGTCAGGAATGTAATAAAACTTACCGGAAGAAATATCCTGAAAGGGGAATACAGAGTGCAGATCTTTATTATGATCATAAAAAAACGGACTCCGTCTTTGAATATGCTTATGCCGCTTTCCCCGGATCTGCGCATCTTCGCCTTGACAGGAACATACTTTACCGTTCTTCCGTTTCTTAAAACACTTAGCGTCAAAGTTGTGGGATATGAATATGTGTTGGGAAGAAGATATAGTAAATTATGAGCAATATCCGCCTTGACTGCCCTAAATCCGGAAGTAAGATCTTCAACACGGAACTTTGCTACATACGAAGCTAACCAGTTGTATGCCGTGTTGCCGAAAGTGCGTCCTAAAGAGGCATGATCTGCTTTCGAACGGGCGCCGACAACCATATCGTAATGACCGAGTTTTTCGAGAAGCTCAGGGATATCTTCAGGCGCATGCTGGCCGTCCCCATCAAGCATAACCAGTGTTTCACCATGCGCTTTCCTGATACCTGTCTTTATTGCGGCGCCGTTTCCAATATTATACGGGTGTGATACAACTCTGGCGCCCGCGTCTTTTGCCTTTTTTGCTGTTTCATCATCTGATCCATCGTCCACAACAATAATCTCGTAATGACGATCAAGCCCATCCATCACCTGACGAACTTTTTCAACAACAATTGCTATGCTTTTTTCTTCGCGGTAGGCAGGAATAATGATACTGATTTCGGGCGTAAAATCTGTTTTACTTCGTTTTGATTCTGTGACATTAAGTTCATGCGCCATTATATGTTCATGCGCCATTATATGTTCTCCTTGAACCGCAAAAGCGTGCAAATTCTAAGCAGCTTGCTTCAATGAGCATGTGCCTGTTCCCTTCATTGCCCTTAGGGCTACTAAAAAATTTAATATAACGTAAGAATATATATTATGGCAAGAAAGAAATTTTTTACCGAGCCCTAATTTAA
>Ga0255431_1100_pt1 | contig 16968 bp, 13 predicted proteins | sample ANMaggSeSYBR02J5_FD_182633 | JGI IMG/M metagenome (GOLD analysis project Ga0255431, IMG submission 182633) | Sediment cell enrichment communities from methane seep in Santa Monica Basin, California, United Staets - ANME aggregate JGI... | ecosystem: Environmental > Aquatic > Marine > Cold seeps >... | reverse complement strand
AGTGTACGGTAGTGAATATTTCAAAAACTATAACGTCATTAAATAGTTTTCCGTATAACTCCTTTATAAATTGCATGATAACGAAAAAAAATCAATGAAAGTTGCAAAAAAAAGCTTGAAACATCATTCTCCGAGCTTTATAATATGAAAACAGTAATGATATACAACTATTGGATAATAACGAGAAGGAGACCCACGCATTAAAAGAATGGTGCATAGCGTATGGTGCCTATATCCGGCACGAGTTATCGCTACTACTTCGCTGTTGAGCAGTATAACGCCAACATTTGAACCATCAAGCTTTTCCTGAACAATAACACGGTCGTGTTTGTTTCGTAATGCGACACAAACAATCTGTTTTTGCCCATCATGGCATTTGTGGTCTGCTATCCCCATTCGACTTCCTGGCAAGTGTGGGATGGAGCCGTAATTTTTATGACCTAAAGGTTTTTTTTACTCATGGGTTATATACCTCTAAGCAGATGGTGGGACGAAGCCGCTACGCAGCGGAAATATAGTTAAGGCGTAGCTACTCAGGTGTGGTCAGGCTGAAGGCTAAACAAGGCTAAAGGTTGAAGATTGAAGTCAGCCTGTTTACTTGCTTGCGGGAATCAGGAAACTTATATCTTTCAGAATTTTCTTTTTGTAATAAGCTACCCTTGCAGGGTTGTTCATTATCATATCCAGTTGCCTGGTATGCATTGTAAGATAGCCAAGCATTTTAAGACGTTTTATTGTGGAAGATTGATCATATCCTACAATAGTGGCGTTCATATAATCTTCACATATTTCAACCTGAAAATCATACTTGATTAGAATTTCTTCTATAAGTTTCATTCTAAGGAATTTTCTGTTTTGATCTGCAGCACCACCCTTAAAACAAAACTTTATGTAATTTTCTCTGGATTGGTCGCTGACAAAGGTCTGCGCAACCAAATAATGATAACCGCACCGGCAACTGAAATTGCAAAAGTTTTTTGAAATAATTGCGCAGTTGTTTTGTGAATAAATGGACCGACCTGATGCGCACAGATCACGATTCATGGTAGATTGAACCATTATGGACATAAACCCTCCGGCATCTATTGAAGGCGGGCCGTCCCATTTTACAGCCATCATTCCCTCCCAAAGGGATAACATCGGAGCTGATGCTATATTTTCAAGCCTGACAGTATCTTTTTCTATAGATCCTTTAAAGCCGTCGCCCAGGTCAATTATCCACCACTGTGTCGGGACATCGACAACCAATCTTTTTCCTGCTTTTATCTGGTTGTTGTTTGTACCGGAATCAAACATTTCTGTTATAGCCATTTCATGACAAAATCGGGTGATGTCGTGATATGTCAGGCAGCCCTCAGGCGTAAAATTACTGCCTTTTGGATCAGTAAGATTTAGTGGAGTAATCTGTTTTAGTATTTTTTCAAGTGTTATATAAACAGGGCTGCCTTTAATTGAACTGATGCGTTTTGCAGGAAACTTTTTTAATAATGCTTCAGCTTTCCCCTCATAGACTTTACGCGAATAGGTATCAACTGTGATTATGGTTTTATTTTTAATGTTTTGGGTAGCTGTAAACGTACCAAAAAGTGCCGGGATGCCAAATTCTCTTGAAACTGTGGCCAAATGACCGGCGATTCCTCCGTGGTCGGTTACCACGGCAGCAGCGCGGTTTAATATTGTGGCCAAATTAGGCAGGGAGTTTTTTGCTACCAAAACAGCACCAGCCGGGAAGTTGTAAATTTTTTCGGCAGTATTCACAATAAATGCAGGCCCGAAGGCCACACCAGGGCTTGCCGCAACACCTCCACTAAGTATCGTTTGATTATTAACTTTTATAGATAGACTATTATCTATAAACTCATTATCTTCTTTTTTTAACTGTTTCAGTGGACGACTCTGGAGTATCCTGATCATACCGTCTTTTTCTATGGCCCATTCAATGTCCTGGGGAGTATTAAAGTGATTTTCAAGCATAACTGCTTGTTTTGCCAAAGAATATGCCTGTTTATCTGTGATGGCCGGTCCGTATTTGTCAGGGTCTGACAATTCGATAATGTGCAGTTCTTTATTGGAAAAAAATACAATTTTCTGATCCTTGACATGAATTTCTTTTTTAAGTAGTTGAAACGTCTGTTCCTTAGAGACGACAAATAAATCAGGTGATACGCTGCCCTCAACCGCTGCTTTCCCTAATCCAGGTACCGCATTTATAACTACTATATCGTTATAAATGTCATCAGGATCTTTCGAATACATAACTCCGCTGGAAATAGCTTCGACCATGGCCATGCAACCGACGCACATAATAATATCTTCGTCGAGAAGACCATTATTGAAACGGTATGTAATGGCCTGAATGGAATACTTGCTGGAAATTATTTTTTTATATGAGTCAATCAGTGTTTTAAAACCGACATTCAGTTCTGTGTGATATTGACCGGCAAAAGAGAAATCCTGGCTGTCTTCACCTAAGGCGCTACTGCGCATTGAAACTTTGACGTCTTTTTCGGTTTTTTCTTGTAAACGTTTGTATCCATCAAATATTGCAGCTTCGAGTTCCAAAGGAACAGATGATTGCATAATCAGCTTTTGTATATTTGAGCTGGCCATTTTCAACATTTTTATATTTTCAATATCAACAGATTGAAGCTGCTGGTTGATATTTTTTTGCAGGTCGCTGTGATCCAGGAACAGATGATATGCAGAGACAGTAATAACAAAACCATGCGGGACATTAATGTCTGTCATGTTCATAATTTCGCCGAGATTAGCCATTTTGCTGCCGGTATGGGTTGTGCTGTTTGTATTTATATCTTCGATTGACAGCACCAGTTTACCATCAACAGATTTTTCCCGTTCCTCAAGTATTTGATCTATTCTAAATTGAATATCTGCAAAAGTATGATAAAGCGTTTCATAACGGCCGTCGGAAATGTCGTTTATTTTTTTAATTAGTTTATATATATTTACTGAAATGGATGTACAGTTTCCACGAATGAATTCCATGCTAAATCTTTGAGTTCCCTTCAGTGCAAGTTCAATTTTCGACATACTTTCAAGGATCGTGTTATTAATGCTTAGAAGATTTTTAAAGTTCCAGTACTTTGTTTTGAAACGGGAACGGATGATATTATCGGGCGATTTCTCAGTATTGGTACTCTTCTGCTTCCCACCAAAAAATATTTTTTTTATTACCTTCTTTAATCTAAACATCATTACTCCTTCCCAGTTCCTAATCTTTAGCATAGATATTGCATAGGATATAATTGAGCATAATCAAGAAACATACCAGAACAAAATATTCATAAATTGCTGATAGTTACATTTATACGATATGGATGCAGGTACAAAGATGTTTCAAAACGGAACATTTTTCTTAATAATTATATTATGAATCATTTTGATGGTCAAATAGTACAGGTCTCAGGATCAGAGTTTCAAGATGAAACACCGGTTTCATATTGAAACTCTGCTGACAAATATCCCTTTGAGTGAGCCCTTGGCCCAAAGTTATTTCGTCCCCATTTATAGAGGAGGACACTATGAAGAATAAGCTGTTACTTGTTGATGATGAAAAGATAATGCTTAAATACCTTTCAAGATTCCTGATAAAAAGGGGTTTTGATATCACTACGGCAATGAACGGAGAAGATGCCCTGGAAAAAATTAAAAATCAGGATTTTATAACAGTGCTGCTTGATGTGTTGATGCCTGGAATGGATGGCATAGAAACCCTCAAAGAGATAAAGAAAATCAAACCCATGACAGAAGTAATAATGCTGACCGGCCATGCCTCGGTTCAGGTTGCCATAGAAGGCATGAAGCTGGGAGCATTTGACTATCTTATAAAGCCTTTTGATCGTGATGAACTTGTTGCAAAGTTACGGATGGCTTGTGAGAAAAGATTATTTAACGAAAAAGGTATAGATGCTGTCAATATTCCGGAAATGATGCCGGAAAAGCCCGCATAAGTGTCCTTTCTTTGCCTTTTTTTCTTTCAAATGTTTTTCTTTCTGATTTCAATCTCAAAATGAAACATGGTTGGACTTTAACATAAACACATAGCAATAACTCGTTTAATATGTTTCATATTGAAACACCACTAATAATTTTTTTACCCTTAAAAATATAACTATCTATAATTTTTGCTTATATTTATTTGGTATAATTTTTGCTTATAGTTTTAATCAAATTTGTATTTAATTGATTAAAAGATGATTTGATAGAGTTTATCATTCTAATTAGTATAATTTAATCAATCAAGGGATAGAGTTAATTGAACAAACTACTTGTACCTTTAGATAATTTTTCTGAGATATCGCTGAATGCAGCTCGCTATGCTGTTGAATTTGCCAAAAGAAGTGATTCTAAGCCAGTTTTTCTTTTCTTGTCAAGAAACGATGGCGTTCAGTCAGATTGTTTTGTGGCAGACGTTTCGCAAGAAACGGAAAAAGAAAAAAAAATAAAAGAAAAAATAGAATTGCTTATAGATTGCAGTATTATGGAGGGAATCAATATTGAACAGTACAAGTGTTGTGGCGAATATATTGAAAAGGTTTGCGAGTTTGTACGAAAACTGAACATAGCCGAGATAGTGATCGCAGTACCTGATAAGGAGGATGAGCATTATCAGAAAATCAAAAAAAATATATCTTTGCTGGTTCAGATGACGTCAAGCCGTATATTGACAGTAAAAAAGAAGGCTGAAGGCTGAAGGCTGAAGGAAACAGATGATTTTTGAGCGTTATTCTCTATGTTTGGACAAAATTACCGGCCGCTTTAAGAAAATATTGGCTTTTGGGAGTCTTTTCCCTAAAAGTCTTCAACCTTCAGCCTAACCACCTAAATGCAACAAAAAAGGAGATCAAGTAGTTATGGAAGCAAATGTGCTTACGACAGAAATGATTTTGGTTATGATAATGATCGGAATAGCTGTGTTCCTTTTTATCGTCGAATGGATTCGTGTTGATATGGTAGCTATACTAATGACAATCACACTACCTTTGCTCCATCTCGTTACACCCAAAGAAGCGTTTTCCGGGTTTAGCAGCAACGCAGTTATCTCCATCATCGCAGTTATTATCATAGGTGCCGGTCTTGACAAAACCGGTCTTATAAACAGGCTGGTTAAGCCTGTTATGAAGGTGGCCGGCAATAGTTCATCGCGTATTGTTATAGCAATGGGTGCCACTGTAGCTGTAATTTCGAGTTTTATGCAGAACATCGGCGCTGCAGCCCTTTTCCTCCCTGCTATCAGGCGTGTAAGCAAATCAATGAATATACCACTTTCCCAGATGCTCATGCCTATTGGTTTTTGTGCAATTTTAGGAGGGACTATCACTCTGGTCGGATGCAGTCCTTTGATTCTTCTGAACGATTTGCTTGCTCCCTTTAACCTTGAACCTTTCGGCCTATTTGATGTGACGCCTGTCGGTCTATCGCTGGTAGCTACCGGGATCGGATTCTTCATTCTTTTTGGACGATTTGTGCTGCCAAAAGGAAACGCTGAAGAGAGCGGTTCTTCTGATGAATCTATCCAGGAACTATCAAGCTCTTACGAATATATTGGCGATCCTTTTGAATTAAAAGTGCCTGGTGATTTTACCGATTTCATGGATCCTTTGACAGTCAAAGATATACGGGAAAAATATTTGGTAAATGTTGTTGCGATTGCAGGCAGGGATGGCTTTAAGTTGCTTTCCGCTGCTCCAGACATGGAGATAAGGTCTGATGTTGATATTGTTGTTTATGGACGGCAGGAAAATGTCGAGAAAATGGCCAAAGAGCTTGGGATACAGATTAAAGACTCGTTGGATTTATTCCGACATGACATGTCTGCTGCCATATCCGGAACCATTGAGGCTGTTGTTGCGCCACGTTCCGGGTTAATTGGCAAGACCCTGAGAAAGGCACATTTCTGGGAACAGTTTCAGGTAAACCCATTGGCAATTTATCGCTCAGATAAAGCTTTTTATTCCGGACTGTCGGATTTTGAATTGCGCTCGGGTGATTCAATACTGCTTCATGGCACTTGGGAGAGGTTCAATATTTTACAGGAAATGCACAATTTCATTTTTACAACTCCGGTAAGTGAAGTTCTTAAGCCGCAGAAAGCTTTAATAGCCGGTTTTTGGCTGGCAACAGCTCTTGTAATGATAATTATATTCAAAATCCAGTTGTCAGTAGCTCTTATGACCGGAGCCTTTGGAATGATTGTTTGCCAGGTTTTGAGTATTGATGAGGCATACAAGGCTGTTGACTGGCGAACGATTTTCCTTTTGGCCGGACTTATTCCATTGGGGATTGCAACTGAAAAGACCGGTACAGCAGCGTGGATTGCTCATACTATTCTTAATCTAATAGGGGATGTTTCTCCAGTTATACTTATGACAGCCATAGCAGTTCTTTCCACTTTCTTTACGCTGGTTATTTCAAACGTTGGTGCAACGGTATTACTTGTGCCACTTGTGGTTAATATGGCTCTGGCAGCAGGTGCCGATCCAAGGATGGCTGCCCTTGTGGTAGGCCTGGCAACTTCCAACTCGTTTATGCTGCCCACACATCAGGTTAATGCACTTTATATGGGGCCCGGCAGATATAAAAGTGTAGATTTTATAAAAGCCGGCGGGATTATGACTGTATTATTTATAGTGGTGTTAATCGGAATGCTTTATCTATTCTACGGTCTTTAATCAGCTTGTGGGAAACATGTTTATTAGGGTTTAAGGTTCAAAGGTTGACAGATTCATGATGCTTATTCAGTGAAATTAGTGACATCGAAAAAATTTGCAAAGCGATTAACCCTGAACCTCTGAACCCCTGAACCTTGAACCCCCTAAACCTTTACCTAAGGAGGGATAAAAGTGTCCATTATAACTATTACCGCAGGTTCGTACAGCAATGGAAAGCAAATAGCTGAAAGTGCGGCCAAAAGATTGAAATACGAGTATGCAGATAGTGAAATTATTTTATCATTAGTTTCCGGGGAGTTCGGTGTCTCTGAATCTGATCTTGCACGAGTTCTTAAAGAAGCGCCATCCGGCGTTGGCATGTTTTCTAAAGCGAGACCTGAATACATAATATTTATTGAAACTTTGCTTGCTGAATATTTGTTAAAAAATAATATTGTATATTATGGAGTCGTCGGGCTTTCGCTTATCAAGGAAATATCCCATGTGCTCAAAGTTCGGATTATTGCTAATTTAGAAGACAGGATAACAACCGGAATGAAGCTATATAAGATATCCCGGGACAAGGCAGGCAAAATCATTAAAAAAGAAGATGAGGAGCAAGCAAAGTGGGCTGCGGCTGTTTATGATATAGACCTTATGGATCCGAACTTATATGATCTGGCAATAAACATCGGGCATATCAAAAGTAATGATGTGGAAGATGCCATAGAGACCATTGTCAGTACCGTAAAGCACAAGAAATTTCAGCCGATGACTTATTCCTTAAGATGTATGAAAAATATTGCAATATCATGTCGTGTTCGAGCAACTCTAACAGATATAGATTCAAAAATGCAGGTAAACTCCGATGAAGGAACTGTTTATATATATACTAGAGCAATAAAGAAAAAGGCACAAAATAAAGCATTAGAAATGAAACAAAAGGTAATGAAAATTGAAGGAGTCAAACACGTTGAAGTTTATGTAGATTATGATTTGTTTTCAAGTGTTGCCCATGGGCAGTAAGAAAGGGGGAGGAAATAAAAAATGAAAGAAAAATTAGAAATATTGTTACTGGATGATGAAACTATTGTTGGAAACAGGTTGGGACCGTCTCTTGAAAAAGTTGGTTATGATGTAGAAGTATTTGAAGATCCTGTAAAAGCTTTGGACCGGATCCATGAAAAAGAATTCGATATCGTTGTTACGGATATAATGATGGCCGAGGTTAACGGTATCCGGATTTTGGAAGAGGTGCGAAAAAAATCAGATACCACCCGGGTAATTATTATTACAGGCTATGCAACAGTAGCTCTGGCTCGTGAAGCTATGGACAAAGGTGCTTTTGATATGATTGCCAAGCCATTTAAACCCAGCGAACTTCGTTCTGTAATAGCAAAAGCCGCGGATTCACTTGGCTATAAAAAATTATAGCAAAAGCATAAAACTTGCTTGCACCTCAGTCTTCCAAGGGAATAGCGACTCAGAAACAAGATATGCGATATATACATTTTAAACAGGTTAAATATATATTATGACAAATTTTCTTGAATCCGACTCTAATTTTATGAACAATTCAAAAAAAACAGTGTGTCCGACAAAATCCGCACTGGATACCGATTGCCCGGGTGTGCTTTCACGGCCACGCTTTAGCCTTCGGACACATATGTTGCTGATGTTTATTCTTTTATCCTCTTTGTCGATGGCTCTTGTTATTGGTTCAGTCATAGCCATAAACCATATACAAAAAAAGCTTTACTTCTTTCAAATCACTGAAAAATATCTTTTTGATATTGCGCAAGCCAGAAGGTGGGAAAAAAACTATTTTCTGTATGGCACAAATCTCAAAGATGCAGTTCAGAGTGCTAATAATGCAAAAATTATTTTATCCGATAACTTGAAAAATGTTACAATTATTTTATCACCGGAAGAGACAGCAACCATAGTGCAGCACCTTGACAAATACAGGGAGCTTCTGCAAGAGCTAACTGTGTTAGAAAAAAACAGGATTGAGAATACTGAAAAAAAACACGAGATCGAAACCTTGTTGCGAAAACATGGTGCAGGGATGGTTAATGTAGCGGCCGCTCTAGTTCATAAAGAACAACATTCCATGAATGCTATGCTTAAGCTCATTCAGAGGATTCCTGTTTACTCTCTTGCAGTTGTTTTGTTATTAACAACTTTTTTACTATGGTTTTTTGTAAAAAGATTGATAAAGCCACTTAAGCTCCTTGTTGAAAGCACACAAAAAATAGCAAAAGGAGATTTTTCTCCGATTCCGCCAATGTGTAAATATCGTGGTGAATTTACAACAGTGGAGCTCGCTATCAACCAAATGATTCAAGAGCTTCAATTGCGTGAAGTTGCGATGATTGAGTCGCACAAGCTTAGAGCGATCGGAACTTTAACAGCCGGTGTGGCTCACGAATTGAACAATCCTTTAAACAATATAATGCTAACAGCACATGCCATTCTTGAGGAACATAATGATTTATCTGAAGATGAGTTGCTTGAAATGATAAACGATCTCATTAACGAAGCAGAGCGGTCGCGAAAGATAATTCGCAATCTGCTGGATTTTGCAAGAGAAGGCGAGTCTGCCTCTGGACCCCTTGACCTGGGAGTATTAGTTAACGAAACAATTAAATTAGCGCAGAATCAGATTAAAGTATCAGGAACGAAAATAGAAACTCAAATTCAGACCCATCTGCCCCAGATTCGCGGGGACAAACAGCAATTGAAGCAGGTCTTCTTGAATCTGATTCTTAATGCCTTAGATGCAGTCAAAAAAGATGGAACTATTAAAATAAGCCTTGAACAAGCTGACACACCGGGATTTCTATCTGTTAAGGTAGAAGATAATGGATGTGGGATACCCGCCTATATTTTGCCTAATATATTTGATCCGTTTTTTACCACAAAAGGACCTGGAAAAGGCACCGGACTTGGTCTTTCTGTTTCCCATGGAATAGTTAATATACATGGTGGGCAGATCAGTATTGAAACTGAAGAAGGAAAATATTCCAGGTTTACCGTTCTTCTTCCTTCTTTAAATGTTCCTGCGGATTTTAAAAAAGCATAACTATTTGGGTACTGGGTACTGGGTACTGGGTATTGAAGGGCGCTAAGGAAGGGAATTTGTCGTTGAAAAGAGACGATAAAAACATATCAATACGTATTGCGATTATTGACGATGAGCCTTTGGTTCTGAGGAATTTGCAGAGAAAAATTGGTAAAAGCGGCTACATGGTTGAAACGTTTACAGATCCTTTTAAAGCACTCAGTCGGATGGAAATTGAGCCTTTCGACATTATTTTTACTGATTTGCACATGCCTAAAATGGACGGCATGAAGGTTTTAAAGAAGATCAAGGAAAATTATCATAGAACGGAAGTTATAATTATTACAGGCTATGCATCCATAGACAATGCTGTTGAAGCAGTTAAACAAGGTGCTTTTTATTACATTGAAAAGCCTTTTACACCCGAACAGGTTATGCTGATATTAAGCCGTGCTGTTGACAAGGTATGTTTGCTCAACGAAAATAAACGCCTTAAAGAGGATCTTTTAAAAAAAGACAATGTGCGAAAAATTATTGGCGTAAGTTCTCCTGTTCGTGAGTTGATTAAAATTATTCACAAAGTTTCCAGAGTAAACTGTAATGTTCTTATTCAGGGAGAAAGCGGAACGGGCAAGGAGCTGACTGCAATGGCCATACATTTTGGCAGCCCCAGAAAAGACAAACCATATATCAGTTTTAATTGCGGCAGTTTTACAGAGGAGTTAATAGCCAATGAACTTTTTGGCCATGAAAAAGGAGCTTTTACAGGCGCAGAAAACATTAAGGTGGGTTTGCTTGAGGCCGCTCAGGGAGGAACGGTCTTTCTTGATGAAATAGGGGAAATGCCTCTTTCCATGCAGGTAAAACTTCTCAGGGTAATTCAGGAAAAGAAATTGTTGAGAGTGGGAGGATCTGATCCTGTTAACCTGGATATCAGGGTAATATCTGCCTCAAATAAAGATCTGGAAAACGAGATCAAGGCCGGACAATTTAGAGAAGATCTTTATTTCCGGCTCAAAGTAGTCAAAATACGTGTTCCTTCACTCAGAGAAAGGAAAGAAGACATACCTCTTTTAATAAAACATTTTATAAATAAATATAACATGCTGTACAATAAAAAAATCAAGGGGTTCTCAAAACAAGCCCGAGAAGTCTTGATGAAATATTCTTTTCCGGGAAATATTAGAGAGCTTGAGCACATAGTATCCAGCGCTGTTGCTCTGGGAGAAAAAGCCTGGATTGATGAAAACGAACTTCCGGAGGATCTTGATCGCCTAATAGTTGAGACTGTTGAGAACAAAGATTTGCTTTCTCTTTATGAAGAAGAAAAAGCTCATATAATCAGGGTGCTTGAGGTTACAAATTATAGCAAGGTACGATCTGCAAAAATTCTTGGTATCCCAAGAACAACTTTGTGGAGAAAAATAAAAAAATACGGCATCATGGAATCTTTGGGATAAAGGCATAAATTGCAGGGCCATATATGGCCCTGCAATTAAATAGTGTCTGAACGAAAACTGCTAATTTTTTCAATTTCTGCGTCAGGCGCAAATTTTAATCCTCAAAATACCATATGTATTCCTGCGGTTAAAATTTGCGCCTTCCTTGAACTTGAAAAAATTTTCTATTTTTCGTTCGGACACTAACTATATATGTTAATTGGTTTAATGCCCCAGCTTAAGTCCCCATCCTTCAAACATGAATAAAATGGCAAAACCATACCACAGTGTGTAAGCCACATAGAAAACCAGAGAAAATATAACAATTCCCATTTTATCGGTGATTTTTAGGGGCTCGATTTTGTAGTAGTTGTAAGAAGTTTCAACTGTTTTCTTTATGACCGATGCAACTGTCTTGGCTTCTGCGAATAGCTTCTGCTTTTTTAAGTCCTTGTCTGCGGCCTTAAGCGCTGTCCACCAGTTATAAAGAACCTGCCTCTCATTGTAACCGTACTTGCCTGAGACTGTTGCTCCGTCATTATTATACATGCTGTCTGAATCTGTCAGGCAGTTTGCAAGCATATTCCCAAGATCGCCGGATACATCTAACTGAGCTCCCGATACTTCTGCTGTTGCTCCAGCCGCTGTAAACAGAAGCGCTGTCTGTTGTGCCTGCTTTTCGTCTTTCATTTTCAGAGTCATGGTTACAGTATTTCCCACAAATGTGTCTGTTTCTTTCTTTACCTTTGGAATGTAGTAGGCTGAACCTTTTGAAATGGAGTTATACAGATCATCCAGATATTCCATGCCGTTCTGGCCATTAAAAAAAGGTGAAAATATTATAAACAAGATAACAAAAAAACCCACGAATAATCCAAAACCGCCGTAAAATTCTTTTTTATTAGCAATCATGATTACACCTCCTCTCCCTTAAGTTTTGGAATGTTAGTCAGAAACGTTCCAATTACCCAGACTGAAAATGCGCCGATTACAATGAAGAATGCCCACACACCTATACTTTCAAGAAAGCCGGCGGTTCCAGGATCAATTTTAATGACATCCATTGCTCCCAGCTTAGCCGGCAACGCAAAGATACGATTAACAAAACCAGCCAAAACTGCCATTGCGTAAAAGCCGCGGATTGTGATGCCCGGAACGACTTTTGTTACCAATGCACCTATCTGAATACCCAGCAGTGATCCAAGAAGCATGCCCATAGCAAGTGTATAAAAGATAAAGCCGTAAATAGCATACTGGCTTATTGAAGCATAACCTGCCGTAAAGACTATCTGGAAAATATCAGTTCCAACCGTAGTCATTGATGAAACGCCCAAAACATAGACAAATATGGGGAAAGTCAAAAAGCCACCGCCAACACCCATAATACCGGCAGCAAGCCCGACAAGCGCGCCGCTGAGCACTAAAAATACCCATGAAATGCTTCGGCCCCCCGGTACAAGATCAAAATCAAATTTGACCAAAGGTGGTATTTTAATAGACTGGATTTTTGCAGGAAGACCGCCCATATCAGCGCCTTCGCTTTTTTCCGCCATGTGCACCCTCATCTGCCGCACCAGGAGCCTTTCTGGCCTTAAGAAAGTCTATCAAAGAATAAGTACCGAGAAAACCCAGCATAAGTGAATAAACAGTTGTGATAAAGGCATCACTCAAAACAGGATTAATCTCGTAAAGTACGCGGTTAAGAACTCCTCCGGCCGTAGCTCCTATGATAGCACCTATAAGGAAAACTATAGCCAAAGGCACTGAAACGTTTCCTAATTTTCTGTGAATCACACTTCCCATGATTGCCTTGGCAAAGATGTGAAAAAGATCGGTACCAACGGCAAGGATACCCTTGATGCCTGCGCTCATAAGAGCAGGTGCAATGATAAATCCACCGCCAGCTCCGATACAACCGGTAATCAGGCCAGCGCCCATTCCGATAAGGATTGATACGATAAAAATACCGGTGCTGTAAAAAGCCGGGCTGTAAGCTTTTTTGCCTCCAAGCAGTTCGGGAAGGGCTCCGCCTATCTGATCAGCAAATGCAATAGTTCCCAATATAACCGGGATGGTAAGCAAACCCAGTATAATAAGCCGTTTTTTGTCACCAAGTATTGTATTGGAAACATCAAGCTCCCATTTTGCATGGGCTCTTGCGCCCATCATCATAAAACTGCCCAAATGTTTAAAGAAATTCATAATAATATTTCTCCTTTTCCTCTAATTTTATAATTATGTTCAATATCTATCAGTTCACTTTAAAGTTAATTCCCTCCCTTCTTTTAAATTAAAAAGTGTAAACCGGCAAATGAAGAATGCCTTATTGCTCTATTATAATTTTACGTCCATGTCTAATAATAATTTTTGCTGCCTTTTTTTTCAGGTCGTCTTCTAATCCAATGACTTTAAGCGCATCTTCAAGCTTTATCATGCCAAGGATTTTATCTTTGCTTGTCACGGCAATGCGGTCGAGATCGTTTTTAAGCATGATTTCAATTGCATCTGTAATCTTGTCCTCTACAAAAACAGATGGTCTATTAGAAAGATTTTCATCCATAAGAAGGGTGATTTCTTTAACCTTTAGTTTTTCCATTATATTCCTTTTTTTCCCCTTCTTTGCGGCTACCAACGTAAGGCGGGACAGATGCTTTGGTGGATTCTACGATTTTCGGCTACCAACGTAAGTTTGTAGGGTGGATTAAGCGAAGCGAATCCACCGAAAACTGTAAATTCAATCAGTCTGAACTAGAACTATTAATTATAGCAATACAGGTGCCAAAAAATCAGCCGAGACAAATAAATTTTAATTGCCTGTAATAATTATTCATTACTTATTAATTTTAATAATTGTGTTTGGAGTTTAATTTTTTTTGTAAACAATCAGGTTACAGTGATTGGTGAGCAGGGATGAAGATTTGACAAATAGGTTATAGAATATCAACTAATTAGGATGGTGAAATAATTAGGTTACATGTGGATAATAGCAAACATGACGTTATGTCCGTAGCGAAACGCATTTTGAAGATATTGGATTCCGGTGATGAAAAACCTAATCTTAAAAAACTTCAGAAAATTGAAGGAGTGGGGGTCATTATGTTTGACTCTTGATGAAAATAGATAAGAACCAAACTTAGACTTACCATACATTTATACACTTGCCATGCTCAAAAGCACGGTTGGTTCTGTAATTTAAACCCGGAATTATGTTTTGGCTTCGCAAAACATGAATTCTTATTCGTTACACTTTGAGTCGCTGCAGATCGCCGAACCCTGATTTCAAATATTTTCTACTAATGCATAAACTTTATCCAGCGCTTTATCAAGCATTTCCGGTTTGGTTCCACCGGCCTGGGCCATATCCGGCCTTCCTCCGCCCCCGCCGCCGACTATCGCTGCTATCTGTTTTACGATATTGCCTGCGTGGAAGCGATCAGCAAGATCCTTTGTAACTATGGTTATCAGCAGTACTTTTGGTCCTGTATCGCAGCCAAGCACAATTATTCCTGACTTTATTTTTTCCTTGAATTTATCAGCGAGGTCTCGAAGCGCAGAAGAATTATCAACTGAAACTTTTTTTGCAAGCACTTTAATACCATTTATTGATTTAATATCATCTTCAATTTTGTCTGCTGATCTTGAAGCTATCTGTGCCTTTAATTTTTCAATTTCTTTTTCAAGGAACTTATAGTCAGCCAGGATTTTTTCAACCTTTTGTGTTAAAGCTTCCGGCTTTTCTTTGATCAGACGGGCTGTATTACGAAGAATATTTGAGGTTTTCTGTGTATATATCAATGCAGCTTCGCCCGTTAATGCCTCAATTCTCCTGACTCCGGATGCCACGCTGGATTCCCCGATTATCTTGAAGTATCCTATATTCCCCGTATATTTTGTATGGATTCCACCGCAAAGTTCTTTACTGAAACCCGAAAGAGAAACAACTCTGACTTTTTCGCCGTATTTTTCCTCAAAAAGAGCTGTAGCGCCTGATTTTAAAGCATTTTCCGCATCCATTTCCTCAATTTGTACAGATACATTCCGGCGTATTCTTTTGTTCACGAGCGTTTCAATTTTATCAAGCGTGTTTGTGTCAACCTGAGAAAAATGAGTGAAATCAAACCGGAGCCTAACAGGAGCTACAAGCGAACCTGCCTGCTTTACATGGTCACCAAGAATCTGCCGCAAAGCAGAATGCAGTATATGGGTTACAGTATGGTTGCAGGTAATTGCATCACGTTTATTTACGTCAACAGTTAAGATAACATTGTCTCTTTTTTTAATTGTTCCTGAAATAATTATTCCTTTGTGTATTATCAGACCGGTTGGGTCTTTAATGGTGTCGGAAACTTCCATAACAAAATCCGGCCCGGTTATTTTGCCTGTATCGCCAACCTGACCGCCTGATTCAGCATAAAAAGGTGTAACATCCGTTACAACTTCTATTTTTCTTCCGCTTGAGGCTTCTTGAATTTCATTGCCGTCTTCCACGATAACAAGAATCTTTGCGTTGCAGGATAGTTTGTCATAACCAACGAACTCGGGTTTTATTTCCTCTGCTGAAAGTTTCTTATAAGCATCACTGAGTTCTGAAAAGACTGTGATAGACTTGGATCTATTGCGCTGCCCTTCCATTGCATTATTAAATCCTTGTATGTCGAGACTCATATTTTTGTCTCTGACTACATCTTTAACTATATCAAGAGGGAACCCGTAAGTGTCATACAGTTTGAATATTAATTGTCCGGGAATTTCTTTTTGACCTTTTTCTTTTATTTCCAAAAGGGTATCATTTAATAGTTTGAGACCTTTATCAAGAGTTTCCGAAAACCTGACTTCCTCATTTTTTATTACATTTGTAATAAAAGACGCATTGCTGTGCAGTTCCGGATATACAGACTTCATAATATCAAATACTACACTTGTGGTTTTATGAAGAAACGGTCTTGTAAGGCCTATATGACGTCCATATCGGATAGCTCTTCGTATTATGCGGCGAAGTACATAGCCCCTTCCTTCATTGGACGGCAGTATCCCGTCTCCTATGAGAAATGCAGCAGCCCTGCTGTGGTCGGCAATTACTTTCATTGCTATATCATCTTCTGATGAATCTCCAAGCCGCTTTTCAGAAAGATTTTCGGTTTTATTTATTATAGGAATGATAAGATCGGTTTCATAGTTTGTAGGTACATTCTGGATAATAGAAACTATTCTTTCAAGCCCCATACCCGTATCAATACTGGGTTTTGGAAGAGGAGTCATTTTGCCTGAAGCATCCCGGTTAAACTGCATAAATACGAGATTCCAGATTTCAAGATACCTGTCACATTCACATCCTGCACGGCAATCCGGTCTGTCGCATGCAAACTCTTTTCCCCTGTCCATGAGTATTTCAGAACAAGGTCCGCATGGGCCTGTGTCGCCCATAGACCAGAAGTTATCTTTTTCTCCGAGCCTGACAATCCGATTTTCCGGCACACCAATATTTTTGTTCCATATTTCATAGGCTTCATTATCATCCAGAAATACAGAAATTATTAATTTATCTTCCGGCAGTTTGTATCCGTTTACAAGCAAATCCCAGGCAAGCTCAATAGCTTTTTTCTTGAAATAATCACCAAAGGAAAAATTGCCCAGCATTTCAAAAAAAGTATGATGCCTCGCAGTATAACCTACGTTTTCAAGATCATTATGTTTGCCCCCGGCCCTTACGCATTTCTGAGATGAAACTGCTCTGACATAACTTCTTTTTTCTTCACCGAGAAATGTTCGTTTAAATTGCACCATCCCTGCATTG
>Ga0255431_1099_pt1 | contig 17077 bp, 23 predicted proteins | sample ANMaggSeSYBR02J5_FD_182633 | JGI IMG/M metagenome (GOLD analysis project Ga0255431, IMG submission 182633) | Sediment cell enrichment communities from methane seep in Santa Monica Basin, California, United Staets - ANME aggregate JGI... | ecosystem: Environmental > Aquatic > Marine > Cold seeps >... | reverse complement strand
CGTCCATTCTCTCTCCTATTTCCCCAGGGCAAACGCACTTGGATTCGCCCGAATTTAGGCCACTTCAGGTAAGTTGATGCTACTGTTGCTAATTTTATAGCTTATAGATACGACATTGCGGGTAATAAGACTCATCTTAATTTTGGGGGTTTGTTTAACTTATTGAAAAATCAGTATATCCAAATGCGTTTGCCCTGAAAACAACCCCTTCCGGCCCGCCATCATTGGAGCTGTTCAATACCAGTTGTTCTGCCTGGTATTTACTCTTAGCATATACAGAGCCCGGCTTGCATGGAAAAAGCTCATCCCCATGAAAATCCGCATCCTTCCCATAAACCCCGACAGTGCTGTAAAAAATAACTTTTTTAACCCTGTTTTTCTTTGCCGCATCCAATAGATTTCTGGTTCCTTCCACATTTACTCGATAAAATTCCTGCTCTTCTTCCTCTGTTCCTGGAACAGTATGGACCATGCCTGCCAGGTGGAAAACAACATCGCAATCCATGCACAGCAGGTCCAGAGCATCAGGAGAATTCAGAGCTCCGATTATAATTTTGACTTTATTATCAGAATAACTTAAGGAAGTATCGTTCGGAAGGGTCAAAAGCTTAAGATACACGCCATCCGCAGTCAATCTCTCAAGCAGCGGCATGCCAAGGCATCCTGTTCCGCCCTATAGCAACCTTCTTTTGTCTGAATTGCAGATCATTAGCCACATTTACAACCTATCCCTTATTCCCCATGAGACCATTTACATTGAAGACCACCAGATATCACCTATTGTGTTGTATCTTCATTCATTTTGTCAAACAGCTTCTTATATAATCTGACAACATGCTCCCTTGAATATTCCTCTTCAACCAACTGACGTGCACGTCTCCCCATATCTATGAGCAAATCAGGATTGTTTTCTGCTTCCAACACCGCATTTACAAAAGCGTTGACCTTGCCAGGCGGTGCTATCCACCCGACATTCTCTTCACGAATAATAAATCCAAGTTCTGAATCCTCATCACCTATAGCGACAACCGGTTTGCCGGCGGCCATAATATTATACATCCTGCTGGGTACGGAAACACCTGACATTCCTTTTACCAACGCCGAAACAGCCACATCACAAGCATTAAGAAAATTGTTTTGTTCAGCCCTTGGCCTTGGATCCAACAGCGTAATGTTATTGAGACTGTTAATTTTTATCTGTTCTTCCAGCCATCCCCTCTTAACTCCTGAGCCTATAAAAAAAAAATGTATTTTCGGTTTTTTGGAAAGGAGCTTGGCTGCCTCTACCAAAGATTCAATGTCATGTGGATATCCCATGTTACCGGCATATTGCACAACAAGTTTATTCTCTAAATGTAATTCTTTTAAAAGTGAATTATTCTCACGCAGACAGGGGTAAATTTGATCAATCTCGCCCCAATTGGGTATTATATGAACACGATTATGATGTTGTTTTCCTATTTTGTTTAGAACAAGCGAATACATATCCCTGCCCAACACAACAATATGGTCTGCTGCCTGGTAGAGATGTAAATTAAGCTTTTCAAGAGTTCTGTAAATAAAACTACCTCTCTCAAGCATCCCTGCAACATTTAGCATGTCAGGATAAACGTCATCAATCCGTAGCACAAATTTAGCGCCTCTAAATTTACAGGTCAGCCAGACAATAAAAGGAAGCAAGGGGGGATTGGTAACCACCAATATCAAATCTGAACTGCGGATCAAACGAATCGCCCCAAAAAAGGAAGAAAAACATATGCTAAAAATATTTAGAATTCTCAATGCCAATTTATCTTTATTAAACGTTGTTGAAGGGTACCGTCTAATGCACACGCCTTTATGTACTTCTCTGGCCGGCGCACGTGTCCCACGCATGGAACAGGTTGGTTGTGCACAAACAGCCATAACCAAAGAATTCGAAGAGAGTCCTTCCGCAATCTTAGTCATAAAATATCCTGTCGATGTTTCTTCAGGGTAATATAACTCAGAAAAAACCAAAATCCGTGTCGATTTCTTCTTTTTAATATTATTATTTTTCATCATCTCTTACCGCGCTGCTCATTCCGGGGGGGAAATCTGCCATATGCTCAATAATCTCCCAATTATCTCTGAACCATTCAATATTTTTCATGAACCCATCTTTAAACTCGACGATCGGACGATAATTTATCAGCTTTTGTGCTTTTTCAATAGAGGCCAGCAGCCTTGGCTTTGTATCCCATTTTCTCCTTGGCTTATATATAAAATCTGCCTTGTTGCCGGTAGTTTCGTTTACGAGCTTTGCCATATCCAGAATGCTGATTTCTCTGCCTGCCGCCAAATTGAAATTTTCACCAACCGCATCATGATAGAAGCCTGATTTTACAATGCCCTGCACTAAATCTAGCACATATGCAAAATCCCTGGTTTCTTCGCCTGTCCCTGTAATCGGAAGTGATTGCCCTTTTATTGCCCAATAGATAAAATTCGGGATCACATTACGATACTGTCCAGGAACCTCCCCTGGACCATAGGAATTGAAAAACCGGCAGTTGATTGTCTGCATGTCATAGTGATGCGCATAAAAATTACAATACATTTCACCCGTCATTTTGTTGATCTGATAAGGTGTTGTTAAATGCATTGATATAAAATCTTCTTTTAAAGGCAACTCAGGGTAGGAACCATAAATAGCGCACCCGCTTGAGGCGTAAACAAACTTTTCCACCCTGGCAAGCCGTGAATACTCCAACAATTTAATCAGCCCGATAATATCAACTTCAGCTGAAATTTCAGGATAATCAATTGAATTCTGATTGGCAAAAAAGGCCGCTAAATGAAACACCATAGAAATATTTTCCTTAAATACCCTTTTAAGGTCAATATCACTTCTCACATCCCCTTCAACAAACATAATATTGTCTAAAGGCACTACATTCCAGGGTTTCTTCTCTTTAATGGACGACAAATTGTCTAATATAATAACCTTGCCGCCTGATCCCACCAATTCAGACAGAGCAAGTATCAGATTACTGCCAATAGCTCCTGCCCCCCCTGTCACCAAGACATTTCTGCCCTTATAATGTCCAGTAAGTTCCGTATCCAAATCCAAATTCTCCAGGTATTCATTCACCCACTGGATTCTCTTTTCATTACTGCTGATCATTTGCGCCCCCCTAAACAGTTTTGTTTTGAATCAGACAGGATAACAGGATTGACAAGACAATTTTATTTTTTTGCCTTTTTATATCCCGTTCATCCTGTAAATCCTGTCAAATATTTTTCCCAAGATGTTCTGATATTATTTCAACAATTCTTTTGCTCGCGTTCCCATCCCCATAAGGATTTATAGCAGTTGACATGCATTTATATTCATCATTACTATCCAGAAGTTTTTGAGTTTCAGCTACAATAGTCTCAACATCCGTGCCTACCAATCTTGCCGAGCCAGCCTCTATTCCTTCAGGTCTCTCCGAAGTATCACGCATTACAAGAACCGGTACTCCGAGAGATGGCGCTTCCTCCTGAATACCCCCCGAATCAGTAAGGATAAGATAACTCCGATTCATTAAAAAAACAAATGGTTCATAATCAAGCGGAGGTATCAGATGAATATTATTCACATCTCCTAAGATTGAATATACAGGCTCCTGAACATTAGGATTCAGATGGACAGGGTACACAATCTGTATCTCATGGTTATTCTTAGCCAAAATGCTCAAGGCATTGCAAATTTTTTTAAAACCTTCACCAAAACTCTCCCGCCTGTGCCCTGTCACCAAAATCAGTTTAGAATTGCCGGAGTCATTACACACCGTCAACCCCCACTTTTTTTTAAAATACCTTTCTATGTTTTCTGACCCCTGACAACTGATACCTGACAACTGCCCACTGCCCCCTTTTCCCTGCCCTCTGACAACTATATTCAATGCGTCAATTACAGTATTGCCGGTGACAAAAATATCCTCTTTGCTTTTATTCTCCATTAGCAGGTTCTGTTTACTTAATTCAGTTGGCGCAAAATGGATTTTTGCGATTTGCCCCACCAGACAACGATTTACCTCTTCCGGCCAGGGAGAATAAATGTTTCCGGTTCTAAGGCCGGCCTCCACGTGTCCGATTGGTATTTTTTGATAATAAGCTGCAAGCGCTGTCACAAAAGCTGTAGTTGTATCTCCCTGAACAATTACAAAATCCGGGTTAAAATCATCCAGGACATCTTTCATACCCGATAACACCTCACTCGTAATCTCAAATAAATCCTGACCTTGTTTCATTATATCAAGATCATAATGGGGCTTTATACTAAACAACTCCAGTACCTGGTCAAGCATCTCCCTGTGCTGCGCAGTGGCGCACACTCGTGTTTCAAATGTATCTTCATGCTTTTCAAATTCTTTGATCAGCGAACACAGCTTAATAGCTTCCGGACGTGTGCCAAAAACGATTAGGATTTTTATTATTTTATTTTTCATACAAATATTTTTCAACAGGATTACAGAATAGTGGACAGGGTGCAGTGGGCAGAATACAGGGTGCAGTGGGCAGACGCTATTTCTTTTATCAATTCTGATATAAATCTGAGTCCGCAGTTTACCGCATGAACCATTTGCAGATTCTCTCTCCCCGTGGAACCTTTACCCTTTCTCATTCACACCAAAGTAACGCAAACGCTTTTCAGGCTGCTTGCTGCTGAACTTCTAATTCCTCTATACGTGAACGGACAGGTCTCATCTTTTTTATTCTAACACATATTACAGGTCTGCCAGTTTCCGCATGACTTTTGGCCAACTTAAGGCTCCACTTGTTGAACTCCTCATCACCCTCTAATTGCATAATTACAATAGCGTTATTTGGAATACCTTCCGCAAACTTGGGATACTCACGAATATACGTGTTAAACTCTTTAACTAAATCAGTATTTTTTCTTTCCATAACATTCATGGAAGACCTCCTTCCAAAAATCTATATCTATAAATCTCCCAGTTATCATCTATATCATCATCGGCCAGATCTAAAGCATCTTCAAATCTAAGATACAAATTCTCTTTCTTCTGCTCCCCGCGCAAATCATAAGAATCCCGATGAGCATAACCATGGGCACAATCATACCGGACAACCTCTTTCCAGTTCCCATCAGACTCAATCTCTAACTGAACCATAAATTTCACTACCTTACCTTTTATTGTCTTGTGATAATGCCTCTTCCTGGCATTCTCACTATAAGGAATTATATATTCTTTTTCTCCCATAATAAAAAATCATGTTCACCCTGTCCATCCTGTTTGATATTTTTCGACAGGATAACAGGATTGACTGGATAGTTTTAATACCTGATTATTTCATAACAGGTCTTTGATTTTACGTTTAACTTCGACCTTGCTCTCTCCGAAATTGAGTAAAAGGCCCACTGGTTTTCCAGTAGCAACGAGATAATTAACCAATTGTACTTCATGCGCCTTAATAATCCTTCTTACTGACTTCAGCTCCAAGATAATCGTATCATCAACTATAATATCAGCTACGAATTGCCCTACGATTTCACTATCATAGTAAACTGTAATTGGCTTTTGTGATTCTGCATTAAGGCCTGCTTTACGAAGTTCTATGAGCATGCATTTCTCATAAACGCTCTCAAGAAAACCAAACCCCATTTTATTATAAACACGATAAGCACAGCCGATAATTGTCTCCGTTACTTCTTTATATTCCATATAAATTTCCATTTTTCAAACAGGATATACAGTGATCAGGATATAAAACCTGCCCGCCAGCGGGCAGAAAAGTAAAAATATCCTGTTTATCCTGTTAATCCTGTCAAATATTTTGCCCTTTATATTCGATAAAACCATTTCATCCATTCAACCGTTCTCTTTATCCCTTCACGAGGATCAACTTCAGGATTATGTTTCAAATCCCTTACAGCTTTTGAAAAATCCATTGTCTTCACTTTTGTTGTAAACGGTTCAGCTTCTCTATAGGTTACGAGCGATTTATTAGCACCGGTAGCCTCTAAAATCAAATCAGAATATTCTTTTATATCCATTTCCCATTCTGATCTGCCGCCGACATTATAAACTTCCCCAAGTATAAAATTATCAACAATATTTGCAAACGTTTTACAGGTATCTTCAACATAATCTATTATCCGCTTATGACCTTTATAAACTGTATATGGTTTACCGTGCAAACAATGAAAGATGAATTTTGGGATAAAGCCTCTATATGGCGTATATTCTTCATGCGGCCCATAACAGTTAACCGGCCGAACTCTTACTGTTTCCGTTCCAAACATTTGCGCTGAATTGAGGCACATTAATTCACCGGCCCATTTTGATATGGCATAATCGTTCATCTGATAAGTATCTTTTATTTTATTCTCCACCATCACAGCTTCGGTCATTTCTCCTTCGTAATCACCATATACCTCTGCTGAAGAAAACGAGATCATCCTGAACTTATGTTTTTCCTGTAACCGCAAAATGTGCTTTAATCCAATCACATTTGTCTGCCATAAATTTTCATAATAGGCCTCGCCATTCCACCTCCCATATTCAGCAGCAAGATGATAAACATAATCAAAAGACCCATGCTCCTCAAAGACCTTTTCTATTTGTCGATAATTTCTTACATCACACCTTATATAATCATCCCTGTCTGTGTTGTACAGATCACAGGCAATAACTTTATTGCCCCTTGATCGCAATTCATTACATAAATTTGTGCCGATAAACCCGGCACCGCCAGTCATTAATATCTTCATTCTATCCTTTTCTCCTTTTTTATAATCTGCGTAATTCCTGCCCAGTGGAATCCAAAGGCTATTCCTCCGGGGTGTGAATCTATTTCTATTTTTTGCGTCTTTGCGTGAGATATCTTTTTTGTTCTGCGAAAATCTGCGGATTCTTTTGGGTGGTCTTTGGAAGAAGTGCCCAATTATACCGATAGCATAACGCTGGTAGCGTAATTGCAAATAGACGTTATCAGCTACCAGGTACGCGTGATCCATTTTTTGAAAAACAGATCATAAATTATATAACTACCGTTTCCTTGTTGAATCAGTTCCTTTTTCAACAATTTTTTAAGCGCTTTCTGGATGGATGAAGAATGACCAAGTCCGTATGTTTCCAGAAACTTTTTACTGAATACTTCAGGGGATTCTTCCTTTGCCAGAGCAACCATAAGGTTCTTTTGCTTTATGGTCAGTTCCTCCCACATGGCAATATAAACGCTTGATTCTCTCGAAATAAGGATATCAATAGCCTTCCTGATATCATCTTCGGTGATCACTCTGTTATCCATGCATAATTCCCACAAAACATGGCACAACATCTGGAAATAATAAGGATGACATTCTGTATTATTCAATATACTGTTCAATTCATTAGAACCAATCACAATATCCTGATTTGAAAATTTCTTTTTTGCAAAAAGGCCTAATTCTTCATGATTGATTTTACCCAATGGAAAGTGTTTTCCACTTTTATAAAAAGGCCGGTTGGGGTTGTTAAATATATCCCGCATCAAATGTGTCTTACTTCCCATAAATATATATGAAACATTCCTATGATTCTGAAATACGGATCTCATTTTTCTTTCGATTTCATCATCATCAAAATTTGCGATTTCCTGAAATTCATCAAAGACAACAACAGCGGATTTATTTTGACGGTCTGCCTCTTTATTGACAGCACACAACAGACTGTCTATGTTTGGTGAAATGCTGCCAATCCGGTCAAATTCAAATTCAAGATGAAAAGACTGATCATCCATCACAACTTTTGGTATAATTCTTGGAAGATATTCCTTTATTTTTTTTACAACCTGACGAGCGCCGCCAGAAATCCCGGCTGATATAGCTCCGGCATATATCTCTATAAATTTGCCTTTATTGATAGCCGGATACAGGTCAATATAAAAGGTAAGGATTCCCTGTGCCTTTACTTTACGCAGCGCCTGTTTGATAAGCGAAGTCTTGCCATATCTCCTTGGAGAGAAAATTATGACATTCTGACCGTTTTTAATATCTGCAACCAACTCTCTCGTTTCCAGGGCACGGTCACAAAAATTATCACCGCTTACCGTTTCACCATATACAAAAGGATTTTTCACGAGTTTTTCCTTTTAGAGTCGAAGAGTCGAAGAGTCTGGAGTCACAACGACTCACGACTCACGACTCACGACTTTTGACTCTCGACTCACAAACTATTTTTTCCGCAAATATTTCATGAAATTGGTTAATAATCGGCTTGTTCCATCGGCCAGAGTATAAGCTGTGTTTAATGTGTTTTTGTTAATATAGCCTAAATCAAGAGCAATATATAATTGACTTTGAACTTCAGCCACTGATCCGCGGGCAATACTTAAAAAATTTGCAAATTCCTTATCACTACTGCGAGCAAATCCCTCCGCAATATTCGACATAGAAGACACCGCCGCCCTACGAATCTGATCTTTAAGACCAAAATCCTTCCTAAACTTTTCCAACTCATTAGTCATCCGGTAAATAACATTAACCAACTCTCTCGCCTTCTGCCACCCAACAATATCCTCAAATCTCCGAATCTTCCTATCCCCACCCATCAGTTCAACCCTCCGGCTTTGAGACTCATGACTCTAAGACTCACAAACAAAAACAATGGTATCTATAAAATCCCCCTGTCCTTCAAAATGTTGAGGCATCTAACAACAAACTCCTCTATTTCAAACCTTTTTTTTATAACTATGTGAGTGGTTGGGTCCTCTGCCGGATGCTCATGGTAAAGTTCACCTTCACCATCTACACCATAAACTCTATCATTTCCTAAAATCAAAGCCATATTCAGTTTATCCTTCCTGGTATTTCGATAAAGCTGTATGGATATATTTGGAAGGATCTCTATTCTCGCCATAAGTGTTACATCGGTAGTATCTATGTTTAATATTTTCAAGCCATATCTGTCAGCAATGTTAAATATATCATGAATTAAGCCAAGCATAGCCCCTGTCCTTCCACATCCTTCAATTTATGCTCAACATACCTGACTCCTTCAAGGGCATGCTCCCATTCCATAGCATCCGATTCAACATCCCACGAAAACTTCCTTTCCTTGACCACATTGCCGGACTCAAACTGGTCAAAAGTCATTCCATATTTTTTTCTCATGAATTCGTCTGTCATACTGTATCTTATAAGTCGCCTTCTATACTCATTAATCAGAGCTTTCACGACCTCGTTTGTAGGAATCTCTTTAACAATCTTCTCAACAGCTACTTCAACATTTGCAATCATAATCTTTCACCTCATTTTTTGACTCTAAGACTCTCAGACTCACGACTCTAAGACTCAAAAAAAGCCCCCGATTCTGTTCAACCACCCCATCATCCTTTGTCACCCCAATCCCCCAATCCCACGCCCTTTCAGACCATTTCACATATTCATCATCACTCATGTCAACGCACTTTTGATACAGCCCAAGTATTTTGGCCGTTGTAATATACACCCGTTTTTTACCTTCGTGTTCTTTGCGTCCTTCGTGGTTGATCTAAAACCCTAAATTCGTGTCCATTCGTGAAATTCGTGGCAAAAATAAAGCACTTGCCCTTACCTTCATGTCCTTCGTGCCCTTCGTGGTGAAAATAATGCCATTGCATCCCGCAAACTGCTTGGATCACGCACATTGCCAATATAAAATTTTAATTTTGAATCAGCATATTCTTTGCGCATGTCATCCTGCTTTTTTTCATCACGGGAAAAAATGCGGATTTCTTTAATACCGGTATCAAGAAAAGCCTGTAAAACAGCATTACCGAAAGAACCGGTGCCTCCGGTTGTAAGTAGTGTTTTGTCCTTAAATATTTATTTTTCTTCTGCCTTATCTACCACTTGATTCCTCTGAAAATCACATCTTTCCTGATATTGCTTTTATATTTTTCTGCCACTTTAAACATACTTTCCAAGACTTCGTCTGTCAGGTAATGGGGCTTAACTCCAATATTTTTAAGGCCTTGGTAGGTTGGGTTGTAATAATGCTCTTCAGATTCCCGGCGGGGATTTTCAAGGTTTTGGATTGTCACATTATACCCAAGCTTTTTACCGACAGACTGAACTTTGTTTGCCAATTGGTTGACACTAAAAGTTTCCACGATCTGATTAAATATCCGCAGCTCACCTTTTTGAGTCGGTTTTTTCTCAGACATGTGCACGCACTGCAACGTATCATTGATGTTCAGGTATCCTCGCGTTTGCCCTCCCTTGCCATAAACGGTAAGTGGATAATCCACCAGGGCCTGAACAATGAATCGATTAAGAAGTGTCCCGAATATTTCATCATAGTTGAAAATCGTTCTCAGTTTATGACTAAGAGCTGATTCTGGAGTTTCGATACCATAAACCGGGCCTTGCATCAGATCTGTAATCCGAAGATCCCACATACGGACACCAAACCACATCAGATCGGTGTCCATTATTTTGGTTGTGTGATACAGAGAACTGGCCTGTCTTGGAAACAAGAATTTATCTGTCCTTCCTTTATGATCTATTTCAATCCACCCTTCTTCTATGTCAATATTTGGCGTACCGTATTCACCCATGGTCCCCACATGAATAACATGTGTGTCACGGGAAAAATCACGAAGAGCAAACACAAGATTATTAGTAACCAGAAGATTATTGGTAAGCGTAATATTTGCATATTTATAATTAATCAGTGAATAAGGAGCCGACGGTTGCTCAGCGTAATGAATAATAGTTTCAGGAATACCAGTATTTTTTTTATCAATGGCCCATGAGTATTCGGTTTCACCCTTAAAAAGGCCCCTCATTACCTCTGCATCGGTCAGATCACCTATAACAACCTTAATCTCCTTCCCGGTAAGTGCATGCCATATTTTGGCTCTTTCAATCAGGGTCGGGACAGGATAAAGCATGCCAACATCCAGCTCAGTACAGGCATTACGACGAAAATAATTATCAACTACAGTAACGTCATATCCCCTGTAAGAAAAATACATAGCCGTAGGCCAGCCTAAATAACCATCACCACCGAGTATTAATATATGACTCATTCGTTCCCCCTCTTTTCCTCCGTCCTCCGTCATCTGTCTTCTGTCCTTTCGTTATAACGTTTGCAAAATGGTTCAGGATTTGCCATCATTTTGCCCAACATGCGCCCAATTTCCATACATTTATTCATCAGATTTCTATAAACGTCTTCAGAGATGTATTTGCATGCTAAGGCCGTATCAAGCCAGTGTTGCGTTTCGGCCTGCTTCCCATCTGAATCGGAAAGTTTGCTCACAAAATGTGCAGGATATCTCCTTTTATGCCAAGCTTCAGCCAAGTTTGCGCCAATAGAACGAGAAGCACGTCGAATTTGATCTGTTAGCGAATACAACTCCTCTTTTGGAAAACCCTTACTGGTTTGAAATATTTCCTGCTGGAGTAAAAACGCTTTTTGATAAACCTTCAAATCCTTAAAACTACGAATCATACCACCCATAACCACCCTCTGTCCTCTGCCCTCTATCCTTAGCCTAAACCTCTACTGCTTGCATTCAAAATCGTAACCCCAACAATCTGATCATCATCTGTTCTAATCAGCACATCATCATCCATCTCAACGGTTTTTTTAGCTCTTTGTGGCTTTCGAAAACTCAAATATAGAACATCCGCCTCTTTATCGTAGTCAACCCAAATATGTTTGGCCGAAAGCCTTGTCAACTCTGACGATAGCCCCAAGCAAGAATCAATCATATCTCTATTTACTGATTGCATCGCCATATTGGAACCCCCTTTGGTTTCTTGTCCGGAAAGTATGCTGTGATAGCAAAGCCGTCTTTTTTTGAAAGCTCCCTGTAAACAACCACCAACCATCTATTTCTCCCCATGTTTTTAGCCGCTTTCAAACTACCCTTATTGCCCCTGATTACGAATTCCGGCTTTTCAACCGCTTCCAGGACCTCAAAATAGTAGCTCGCCAAATCATCGTGGTTTTCAGTAATATGGAACCATCTTTCATACGTCAAACGTATTGGCACACCATTAACCGAATAGGCTATCTCCGTATCACATTCTCTTCCCAACTTTTCCCTCGCACCTTCCCACATCCTTTATCGTTCTGTGTTTTACCCCCTCAGTTGCCCTCCGTCCTCTTCCGCCTTCCGTTCTCTGTCCCTCTGTCATCTGCCTCAGTCTTCCGTCCTCCGCCTCACGGCCAATAACGTTCTGCAGGATGTGCTGATTTTTCAAATGACGCAATCAAATCATTTTCTTCCAATACAGCTTTAATTTCATTTTGTGTCATAAAAGATTCCTGCTCTGAAATATATGGCCGGCCAACTTCGCTGGAAACCATATCTTCATAGCTGTACTCAATCTCTTTGTAGATACTACGAAAAGCAGGCACAACAACAAAATATTTTTCCAATTCCATTGCTCTCCTCGTTTCCTCTCCGCTCATGAGTTCTTCATACAGTTTTTCACCAGGCTTAACGCCAATATGCTTAATTTCAATCTGTTTTGGGTCATGACCAAATCTCGGAGCCAGAATTTCAATCATAACCTCTGCCAAATCTTTAATCCGCAACACAGGCATCTTGGTTATAAATACCTCCCCCCCTCTGGCATGAACATGCGAATCAATAACAAGCCGCACTGCCTCGGAAATGCTCATGATAAACCTTGTCATATCAGTGTCGGTTAAGGTCACGGGGCCGCCTCCGCGAATCTGCTCGGTAAAAATCGGAACAACCGACCCCCGCGAGCCCAAAACATTGCCGAAACGGGTCGAGGCAAACACAGGGCCGGATTTTTTTTGATTGCTATTGGCAGCCGTCATAAGCCGTTCCCCCATAAGCTTGGAAGTCCCCATAACACTTGTAGGATTCACAGCCTTGTCCGAACTGGTAAAAATCACCTTTTCAACATTATTTTCGTGAGCCGCATGAATAATATTCTGAACTCCAAGGATATTTGTTTGAACAGCCTCAAAAGGGGATCGTTCACACAAAATCACATGCTTAAACGCTGCGACATGAAAGACAATATTGACCCCTTTCATACGTCGAATAAGCTTATCCCTATCTCTGACATCTCCTAAGGCAAACCTTGCACTTTCATATCTTGCAAATCTTTGCTCCAAAAAAAACAATTCGCTCTCATTATTATCTATTCCAATGACCTCTCCAACATAGAACTCTTCAATCAACTGCCTCACCAGTTCCTGCCCAATAGTACCGCAACAACCAGTCACAAAAACACTTTTATCCCGCAACGAATCTTTAGTCATTTATCCACCTTTTTGCACACTCAGCCCTCAGCCCTCAGCCCTCCGTCTTCTGTCTTCCGTCCTCTGTCCTCCGTCATCCGCCTTCCGTCATCTGCCCTTTCTGCTTCACAAACCACTCCACAGTGGCCCTTAATCCATCTTCCACGCTCCACTTAGGCTCCCAGTTCAGTATTCTTTGCGCTTTGCTGATATCGGAAAAATTCCTGCGCACTTCACCTTTTCGTTCAGCCTCATATTCCACAAGACTACTTTTCCCTAAACATTTCAAAGCCAAATTATTCAATTGATCAGCCAGTTCAGAAACTGTGTGTTCCTTGTGTGTTGCTATCTGAAAAATCTCACCGCCAATCCCACCAGTAGTTAAAGACGCCCACACTGCCGCACATAAATCATCAATATAAATAAAATCCCGTGTTTGCCCGCCATCACCATAAACAATCAGGTTTTCATTAGATAGAATTTGTTTGATAAATTTAGCTACCACACTGCCTTTATGAGTAGAATACGGCCCGTAAACATTGCCAAAACGAAGACAAACTGTTTGTAGATTATAGGAACCATAAAAAGCTGAACAATATGCCTCCCCACAAAGCTTGCTCGCTCCGTATGGAGAAATAGGATGAGCAACCATATCCTCATGGATGGGGGGGATCTTTTCGCCCAAAGGTGCACCAGATGAAGCCAGGACAAAACGATCAACCGATTGCATGCGGCATGCATTAAGATAAGTAAAAGCTCCTAACACATTTGTCATACAATCCATGCGCGGGTTTTCAATGGACGGAATCACTCCTGTGTTGGCGGCCAAATGAACCACTCCATCTGCCCCTCGGCAAATTTTTTCAGCCAAATCCTCATCTAATATATCGCCCTCAACAAGGCTCACACCATCCTGCCATCCATTGAGTTGGTTTGCTTCAAGCTTTTTAATTGCACATATCTTTCCAATATCCTCTGGCTGTCCCACACTGAAATTATCTACAATACGGATACGGATATTTTCGTCAAGCTTAAGCAAATACCTGACAAAATTCACTCCTATAAAGCCGCAGCCGCCTGTTATAACAATATTTGTTAATTGTTTATTTTGTTGAGTCATTTATTCCCTTTTTACGCCATGCTCTTTGTCCTATGCGCTATTCCCTCTGTCCTCTGCTCCTTGTCCTCTGTCATCCGTCTTCTTCTCTTTACCTTTGATTTAAAACATTTCTGTAGGCTTGCATATGCTTTTGAGTCGTTACATTTATATCCAGATATTTACAGGCTGCCTTTCTTGCTTTTTTCCCAAATTTTCTCCGAAGGTCAGGATTTTCAATCAAAGCCCCTACCTTTTCAACCAAAGCTTCAGCATCTTTTATGGGCACAACAAATCCATTTTCTTTATTTTTCAAATAACAGGCGACATCTCCAACATCTGTTGACACAATAGCTTTCCCCATACTCATCGCTTCCCAGACAGACATTGGCCCTGATTCAGATAGCGAGGTACAAACAAAAATATCCGTTGATTTTAGAATGCTTGGAACATTCTGACAAGCGCCATAAAATAGTAAATTATCAAGTTTTAGTTTATCTTGTAACTTATGTAGCGTTTTTAAATAGCTTTTTTGTGTATCATAAACAGGCCCAACTATAAAAAAATTAAGTCCTTCATAACGTCTGTTTAAATATGCAGCCATATTCATAAAATAATTCAAACCTTTTATTGGATTTACATTTGCAACAGTGATAATTTTCAGCCCATTTACTTTGGAAATAAATTTATCATATTTCACATCAGATGGATCAAAAGCATCTATGTTAACTGGCGGCAAACACACGGTGAGTGGCATATAACTTAAGCCAAGCTGTTCAACATAATACTCTCTTACCCGTTTTCCGGCTACAATTAATCCATCAGCCAACTTTGGGGCTACCAAACGAAAAACCCATCGAATAAAAGAAGGCATGCTCGTATCGTTGAGATGCCACAATGTTTTTGATCCGGCCAGTTTGCCTGCAATTATTCCCTTGAACTGCCATGATCCGCCGCTGCAATGTATGATGTCAAACTGTTCTCTTTTGAAAAAAAGATATAGAAAAAAAATCTCATAAAAAAAGAAGAAAAAATACGCAAGAAGATGTTTTTTGTCTTTTGTCAGCCTGTGCAGTGGCAGGCGAATATCTCTTATGCCGTATTCATCAAGCTTTTGTTTAAAAAGATCGCTTTGGTATTTCGGGTAAACAACCGTTGTTTCAACACCCTGCTCCTTGAGATGCTTGGCAACCTCGGCAATTCGAATTTGAGGGCCGCCAAGGCGGCCTTCTTCAATGATATTGGCAATTTTGATTACTCGTTCACCCATGAATGCTCCTTCAGACTGTTCACCATTCTGGCTTTGACGGGATTGAGGTGAATATAACCGGAAAGATGTAAACCCGTCGCCTTGACCCCATATCTATCTGGAGCTTGCATTCAAAATCGTTATTCCCACGATGTTATCATCATCTGTTCTAATCAAAACATCATCTTCCAGCTCAACAGTCTTTTTGGCTCTCTGCGGCTTTCGAAAACTTAAATATAAAACATCCGCCTCTTTATCGTAATCAACCCAAATCTGCTTTGCCGGAAATTTTGTAAGTTTCGATGATAATCCTAAGCAAGAATCAACCATCTCCTTATTTAATAGCTGCATCGCCATATTGTGTCTCCCTTTGGTTTTTTATTGTATAGGAAATAAAAGTTTCCCAAACGAAAACCACAGTACCAAGTCCCACCTTTTTAATCAATAGCAGGATAGAGAATATCACATAAAAACCTTTATCATTTCTCTTGAACAGATCATCAATAAATTGAGCGTTCTCTCTTGTTTTCGGTAAAGTTGCTTTTATTGCAGTCAACAGATAATACTGCCACTTCTTTCTCAGTAACCCATAAGGAAGAAAAGGAATATCAACCCATTGATTATTACTGGTTAATCCACCTTCTGTGATCAGCATATGTACATGAACATTAAATTTAAGATCCCGACCAAATGTATGAACAATAACCAGCATGCCAGGAACCGCATCCGTTCCTCTACTTTGAAGCACTTCCAAAGCAGCTTGAGAAGCACAGTCCATCATTACTTTTATCAACATGCGATTATTAAAAATTATCTTGCGAAGCTCTTGTGGAATGGTAAACACCAAATGCCGGTGAGGAACATCAAATATGTTACCCACTATTTTTTCTACCCATTTATCAATATAAATCTTGCCGCAAGAAGTACAGAATCTACTCTTACATGTAAACGGAACTTGTTTCTTATTACCACAGTGGGGACAAACATATTCCGCATACCCGTTGGAATGTAGTTCTGAATATCTAACTGATAACTCAATAAATATAAGATACCACCAATCACGAAATATTGCTTTTATTGACTTAGTTGCCATAGTGTCATTTTATATATCATAATTTCAATATATTGCAAACATAATTTTATAGTTTCCTATATAAAAGTTTCCCAAACGTTTCGGGATACTATAATTTGGTCAAACGATTTGCAAGTTTTACATTCTGATTAATGCCAAAATGAGCGTCCGTTTGATTTGATGGACTTGTATCTGTATTTTGTAGATTCTTTTTAGGATATCAAAGGAGGATTGTGGAGAAAAAAACTTATTTTACCGGAAGATAGGCGCGGTTAAATAGCAGTGGACGTGATCCGGGCGTATTTATACGTCGACATTCTTGTAATGTGCCTGTTGCATCATGCCTTGATGGATATGGAGATAGATAGAGCAACTGAATATAATTCAAGAAGTGTCATAAGGAAATCCAAACTCTTTGAAGAATCCGGGATCAA
>Ga0255431_1098_pt1 | contig 17135 bp, 8 predicted proteins | sample ANMaggSeSYBR02J5_FD_182633 | JGI IMG/M metagenome (GOLD analysis project Ga0255431, IMG submission 182633) | Sediment cell enrichment communities from methane seep in Santa Monica Basin, California, United Staets - ANME aggregate JGI... | ecosystem: Environmental > Aquatic > Marine > Cold seeps >... | reverse complement strand
AAATTTGCAGGTTTTTTCCAATACGGATGAGGTGACATTTGATCCGGAATATTCCTGGAATTATGAACTGGGCGTAAAATCCGGCTGGTTAAACAACCGTCTCATCACTAACGCAGCGGTTTTTTATATAGATTATGAGGATCAACAGGTTCTGCAGCTCGTGGGGGCCAATCAAACGATTACCAAGAATGCCGGAAAGTCTACCTCAATGGGCTTTGAAGTGGAGCTAACCGCAAAACCGGTTCAAGGCCTGGAACTGACCGCCAATTATGGCTATACGGACGCAAAATTTGATGAATATAGTGATCCGGTGGCCGGTGCGGTCTATGATGACAATAGAATACCAATGGTTCCCCAATATGATTATCTCCTGTCGGCGCAGTACCGGCATCCGATGACCGATTCTATCAACCTTTTCGGCAGAGTCGAGATGCATGGAACAGGCGACTTTTACTGGGATCATGCAAATACCGAAAAGCAGGATGCTTACGAAATTATTGACGCCCGTATTGGTGGAGAGTTCAAACACTTTGATGTTTATCTATGGGCAAAAAATCTGTTTGATGAAAAATATGAGGCCATAGGCTTTGAATTTCCAATGCTGGGCTGGATGGGACAGTCAGGGAATCCCCGCACTGTCGGCATCACTTTGACGGGCAGATTTTAAAAATGTTTCGGACGAAACTGCTTAAGTGGTGCCGCAAGCTTCATAAATGGATTGGTGTTTATATCGGCATCCTGACTATGATCTGGTTGATAGAGATGGTGGTGTTGCCTTTGATGTTCAATCCCGGCTTACCCACAGTTGATGGACCGCCGGCCACTGCACAGGGCGACAGCGCTCCGCTTTCCCTTCAGAACGCTCTGCAATCCTTCATAGACCAGCAGCCGGAGGGCATTGCTTCGGCAGCAGAGCTGGATGAGATGGCTTATCTGCCGGGTAACGGTGTTTACCGGTTTGCAATAAAAGAACGTTTTTTAGAATGGTATGTGGAGGCAAAAACCGGAAAGATGCTGAAATACGGTTTTGACTCAAATCGCTTTTTGATGGAAAAGGGAATGCTTGGATGGGTTCACCCTTTTGTTACAAGGTTAGTCAAAACGCCTTTTGAGTTTCTGTTTATCTTCCTGGCCATCACAGGTCTTTATATCGTTTTTTACCCGCGCAAAAAGAAAAAAAATCGTTTAAGAACCGGTTGCCTTTTGGATATGGCTCCAGGCGAAAAGCTCAGTTTCATGGGGGTCTCGGAGGTTACTTTGATGGGCCGCCTGGCTGCTGTGGGCCTTCTCCCTGGTGTCCCGATTCAGATGCTCCGCATTCGCAACAGGGGACCTGTCGTTATCCTGGTGCGCCACACCTGTCTGGCCCTGGGACGGGATATCGGGGCAAGAGTTATGATGAGCAGGGAGGCGGCCTGATATGTATCCGGACGAAAATAAATTAGAGACCGAATGTGGACGCTGCCAGAGTTGTGCCCGTGAGAATGCTGAGAAAAATATTGGCGCTGTGACAGGAAAAGAGGAGATTGCGGTAGCCGTGGCCGGCCAGCCCAACACGGGAAAATCCACTATCTTTAACCGGCTTACCGGTCTGAACCACAAGGTGGGCAACTGGCCGGGCAAGACCGTGGACAGGAAGGAGGGACGTGTGGCTCGGGGAGACCGGGTATATCGCTTGGTGGATCTTCCCGGAACATATGGCCTTACCGCAAATTCGGTAGAGGAGGAGATCGCCCGGGACTACATTGTTTCAGACGACCCGGATGTGGTAGTGGCTGTGGTTAATGCCGCGTCAGTTGAGCGAAGCCTCTATCTTGTGGCAGAATTAGCTGAACTCAATACCCCGATAGTGATAGCTCTGAACATGATGGATGTAGCCGGGCAGGAAGGCCGGATAATCAATGCTCGACAGCTTTCAGCAGCCATTGATCTGCCTGTTGTTCCGATGACGGCCTTGATGAACCGGGGTGTTGATCAGGTTTTTAAAACTTTGGATGCAATTGACCTGCAACATCCGCAAAAAAGAAATTCGGTTGAGCTTCCCTCCGAGGTCAGCCGACTTGCCGAGCTTCTTGATTCTCCATCTTCTCTGCCCTACCCCAAAAAATGGGCAGCATCCAAGCTGATCGAAGGTGATTACAAGGTGATCCAGGCTGTAAAAAACGCCCTGAAAGATGGAAAATGGAAAGATGAAAAATTCAAGGCGGTTGAAACCTTTTTGTCTGAACATAAAGAAGCTGCGAAAGCAATTGTCGGAAGGCGTCAGCAATGGATTGATGAAGCATGTAAGAAGGCGGTCGAGGATGTAAAGAATTGCAGGAGTCCCAGCGAAAAATGGGATCGTGTCTTTTTACATCCACTGTGGGGAAGGCTGATTGCTTTTCTGGCTATCCCCATCGCAGCGCTGTTGGGTATATTGCTGGGGATGTTTACAGGCGGGCAGGTGCTGTTCGCCGCCATGGAAGGGGGACCGAAGATCAAAGCGGCCTGGCCGGGAATGATTGGGAGTATGGTGGCCGACGGTCTGGCCCCGGCCCTTGGCTGGATAACGGCCCTTGTGTGCATAATCGGCTTTATCTATGCCATTTTCTACTTTCTTGAGGACATCGGCTACCTGGCGCGTATTTCGTTTCTCACAGACACCTTTCTGCGGCGAATCGGAGCTGGCGGAAAATCGGCCATACCCCTCATGCTGGGGCTTATGTGCAACACAGTGGCCATTGCCGGAACCAGGGTGGTTGAAACCCGCCGCCAGAGACTGGTCACAATCGTTATGCTGCCTTTTCTGCCATGTGCCGGGCAAACTATGGTGGCCGCAATTTTCACACTGGCAATTTTTCCGGTTAAAACAGCCATTATTATACTGATTGGGCTCACCATTATAAATTTCCTGGCAGCCTCGCTTGCGGGGAAATTTTTAAGCTTAACGGTTCCCCATCCTCGGACCGACGGCATGATTATGGAACTTCCGCTCTTTCACCGGCCCAATTTTAGAACAATCTTCGGGGGCGTGCGCATGCGCATTGAATTGTTTCTGCGGCGGGCTGCCGGCGTAATTTTTTTCGGCCTGCTTATTATTTGGGCTGTCAGTTATTTTCCGAAAGGAGAGATTCAAACCAGTTATCTTTATCAGTTTGGACGCTTTCTGGAACCGGCAGGCAGCATGATTGGTCTTGACTGGCGGTTTATGGTGGCTCTTTTAAGCTCTTTTTTTGCCAAGGAAATAACCGTCGGCACCCTTGCCGTTCTTTTTTCGGTCAGCGCCTCTGACCAGCAGGCGATCATGCAGGCCATTCAAAACGCAATCTCCCCTGCCGGGGCTCTGGCTTTTGTCGTAGCTTCCCACTTTTACATTCCGTGCCTGGGCAGCATGGCTGTTTTGAAATCCGAGCTCGGTTCCTGGAAGAAAACACTGCCTCTGCTTGCCGGGATGTTTATTCTGGCCTTTGCCCTGGCCTTTATTACTTACCATGCAGCAAAGGTTATTATTTAAAATGGCAAAACATAACAACGGGACATGGTATCGGTTTTTTTATTTTCTGGCTTGCAAATTTATCCGATTTCGCTGGCTAACACTTTTTCTGACGCTTCTGCTCACCTCTTTTTTTATCTATCAGATGCAGGGCCTTGTGTTCGATAATTCCAACGATATCTGGTTTGTAAAAGGGGACCGGACATTGGAAGTGATGGATAAATTCAAAGCCACCTTTGGAAATGATGAATTTGTGTTCATCCTTTTTGATACAAAAAATTTTTTCAAGTCCGATACAATTCGCCGGATTGGCAGGCTGGCAGACGATCTTGAAACCCATGTTCCCTACGTCAAAGACATGACGTGGCTGGCTAATGTGGAGCATATCGAAGGTGTCAAAGGCGGCGTGGAGATCCATGAGCTTATAGAAAACGTACCGGATACAGCAGGGGGGATGGCAAAGATAAAAGAAAAGGCTCTGAACGAAAAGACCTGGCTCAACAACCTTATTTCGCAGGATGGCAAGGTGGCGGGACTGATCCTTGAGATGGACAATTACCCGGAAGATGTTTTTGATCCGCGCAATGAGGTCGCCCTGGCCGTCAAGAACATCCTTGTCAAACCGGAACATAAGTCGTTCAAGACGTATGTCGTGGGACAACCGATTATGCACCACGATTATAACAAGCTGGCAAACAGAGAGTCCGGTATTTTTTTCGGCATTTGCCTGCTCATCCAAATGGGCATTCTCTTTTGGGTGGCAAGAGGCGTACGCGGTATTTTAGTGCCTTTGGCCATTGTGGTTTTAAGCGTTTTGTGGACCATAGGCACCATCGGTGTCATGGGGCTGACTCTGAATCTGTTTGTTATCCTGGTGCCGACGCTTCTAATCTGTGTCGGCATCGGAGACTCCATGCATTTTATATCTGAATTTCACGATCAGTGCAACTACGGTCTCAAGCGACGCCCGGCTGTCATTGAGGCCGTGGCCAGGGTGGGGCTGCCCTGCCTTATAACGAGTCTTACTACCGCCATCGGCTTTCTCTCTTTTCTTTCGGCCGGAATCAAACCCTTTCGCGAAATGGGAGTTTATGCAGCGATTGGGGTGATGGCGGCATTTGTTCTCACGCTTGTATTGGTTCCTGTTTTTTATTCTTTTGGAAAGGATCAGGTGTGGCTTAAAAAAGCTTTTGCCAGACATAGGAATCACAGGGATCTTTTCGATCGGGTTTTAGAAAAAATCTGCCGGATTGTCATTGGATATCCGAAAACGGTGTTGCTTGTGTTTATTTGTCTTTCTGCTGTTTCGCTCATCGGATACCAATCGGTGGAAGTTGAGACTAATACAGTTAAAATGCTCTCCAAAAAACTTCCAATCCGCCAGGCCTATGATTATGTCGATAATCGCATGGGAGGTTCCATGTCACTGGAAGTAATGCTGGACACAGGGAAAAAGAATGGCGTTAAAAATCCTGTTTTTCTTGCGCAGATGGATACTTTTCAGCAGTTTGTGGAGGATCATCCACTGACGACAAAGACGTCGAGCGTGCTGGATGTTTTAAAGAAAATGCGACGCGCTTTGCATGAAAACAAAAAAGAATACTATGCAATTCCTGAAACAAAAGATGGAGCCTCGCAGTATTTATTTCTTTATGAAACCTCAGGGGGTGAAAAACTGGACAAACTCGTATCCTTTGATTACGGCATCGCCCGCCTGACGGCCAGGACAAAAACCTTGGATACAAAGGACGTGCGCCGTTTTATAACCGATGTGAAAGATTTTGCCCAAAAGAACTTCGCACCGTCCGTTAAGATGGAAATCACCGGAAATGCGGGCTGGTTTAAAAGGCTGAACGATCTGGTAGGCGAGGGGCAAAGGCAAAGTTTTATTACTGCTCTGATCGTCATCACTCTTATCATGATGGTGGTCATGGGTTCTTTCAGGTTAGGACTTATCAGCATGGTTCCCAATGTGTTCCCGGTCTTGATTACCTTGGGGCTCATGGGATTTGCAGGCATTTACATGGATACGCCGCTGATGAGTTTCAGCGCGGTTATTATCGGCGTGGCCGTTGATGACACCATACATTTTATGATGCGTTTCCGCCGGGAGTTCGAACGGCTGGGTAACTACGCCGATTCCTTGCGGGCGACACTGTCAACGGCGGGGCGCCCCATTACATTTACGACCATAACCCTGGTGTTAGGATTTTCCGTGCTGGCATTTTCCAACGTAAGCGGCATCGTAAAATTCGGTCTTCTTTCAAGCTTTGCTTTTCTCTGGGCGCTTCTGGCGGATTTTTTCTTTATGCCGGTATTTTTGCTTCTGTTAAAACCATTGGGGCCGGAGAAACATGGAACCTAAGGAACGTGGACGAAATAACTTCACCAACTATGCATCACAAACACAGCAAGGATTATTAAAAAAATGAAAAAAGCTCTGATTGAACACCAAAAACAGTCATCCGGAACATTAGTTGATGTTATAGAAAATACCGTATCACGTTTTCCTGACCGCGGTATTACCCATGTACTACCGAAAAGTAATTCAGAAGATTTTCAAAGCTATAGTGACTTGATGCACCAGGCCAAAAAAATGACCGGGTTATTCTATCGAAAAGGAATTCTTCCCGGAGACCATGTTATCCTTGCTCCTGCATCATCAAGATCCTTCCTTACGCTCTTCTGGGGTTGCATCATAGGGGGCATTGTTCCGGCTCCTCTGCCACACGTAAGGACACCCAAGGCGAGTTCCATGGAAATTAAAAAGCTTTTTAATATATGGTCAATAATCAAGGCGCCGATTATTTGCGATTCCAAAGATGAAATAATTTATCCCTTGTTATCAGAAGTTTTTAAGGGAACCGATGTCTCCATTCTTGCGGCGGATGAACTTCTTTTGGAAGCGGACATAACCGATTTCAAGGATGATGATTTTTGCAGGCCGACGTCCGAAGAGACTGCCGTCCTCCAATTCTCTTCCGGAAGCACTGGGGCGCCCAAGGGCGCTGAACTTACACATTCAAATCTGATTTCAAATATAAAAGCCAAACTGAAAGCAGAAGGCGGAACCGAAGATGACTGCCTGGTAGCGTGGCTGCCGTATTTTCATGATTTCGGGATCTTCGGTTGTCATCTGATGCCGCTTTATGCCGGCATGCGGCAGGTGAAAATGGATCCCTTTCAATTTGCAAGAAGACCTTTTTTATGGATGGAAAAAATTCATCAGCACCGTGCAACCATAACCGGATCTACCAATACCGGTGTGGAACATCTAGTAAATTATTTGATGTTGAGAGGCGATCGTGTAGCCCGGTTCGACCTGTCTTGCCTGAGAGTTTTGACCGTCGGAGCAGAAATGGTATCAGCGGAGGTTTGCAAAAAACTGGCCGTTATGTTGAGGAATTACCAATTGAATCCCAATTGTTTTTTACCTGGTTACGGCTTAACTGAAACCACCTTGGCGGCAACGGCGCATACATTGGGCAAGCCCGTTAAATCCTTCCTAATCGAGCGCAACCGCATGATCACGGATGGCATTGTTGAACACAAGGAAAAGGAATCGCAGGAAACCGCTGAATTTATCAGCGTCGGTTTCCCGGTTGATGATTGCGAAATTCGTATAGTTGACTGTGCGGGGAATGAACTCTCTGCCAACAAGGTGGGTATTATCAGGATCAGAGGGGGCAATGTAATCAGTGGTTATTATAATAACCCCGAAGCCGACAAGGAAGCATTCAACGCGTCATGGTTTTCAACGGGCGATCTGGGATTTTTAAGCGATGAGGGGGAGCTTTGCATTGTCGGCAGAGACAAGGAAATCATCGTTATCCACGGCAACAACTATTACCCCTACGATATCGAACAAATCGCCTTAAAAGGTTTTGAAAATTTCATGAATCTTGTCACGGTATGTGGACTTTATGATCCTGACGCATCACGAGAAAAGGTAATTCTTTTTTATATATCAAACAGGAAAAAATGCAAGAGCAATTCAGGATCCGTTAAGTCAATCCTGGCAAAAATGAACGAACAGGTCAGTGATCTGGCGGGAATTTCCATTGATCACTTCATTTCCGTATCCAATAAAGACATACCGCGGACATCAAGCGGAAAGATCATGCGGAGAATCCTGGTCAATAATTTCTTAAAGGGTGACTATGAACAACTAATGAAAATGAATGCGGAAATATTACAACAGAAAAGCTCACCTTTTGACCCTTCCAAAGTCAATTATGAAAATACAGTTCGACAAACTTGGGCGGAAGTCCTCGAAATACCTGCGGAACAATTAGCAACAAACCAAAACCTTTTCAGAATCGGTGGCGACTCCATCAAGGCCGTGAGAATACAAGGGCTTTTAGAGGATTTTTACAAGGCAAAGATGGAAGCCAGTTTCTGCTATCTTTTCCCTAGGTTAGACCAGCAAATTCAATACTTTAAAGAACGTGATCTATCCATCGAACCTCCCCAGACTGAGTTTGAAGTGATTTTGCAGGGTGTTGTCACAAACAGCCTCAATATCAAAAAGGAAGAACTTGGGGTAACCACCAGTATCATATCAAAGGCCCAAAACTTGAATGATATGGTAAGGATTCTTGATGAAATCAAACATGTTTTTGAGGTTGAAGAACTACCTGAAGAATTTTTAAAATTCACTACTGTCCGGGAAATGGCCAATTACTTCCGGAAAATATTTATTGAAGAAAACAGGAATGTCGAACTGGACCGGGAACCGTTTCCCCTGATGAATTTCCAGGAAACGCTTTACTTCCACCAAAAAGGCTTTGTCCGAAACGAGCCCAGCGGTCTGAGTTGCTATATCTTTGTCAATAGTTATTTGTATGGCGAATTTCAACAGAATCTTTTCAACAAAGCGCTCAACTACGTTATCAGCCGGCACCCAGTTTTAAGAGCGATCATCAATGAACAGCAGGAAAGACCGCGCTTACAAGTCCTTAAGGAATCTGCTGAAATCAAAGTAAAATATTTCGACATCAGCACGATGTCAAAAAAAGAACAAGGAGACTTTATCAAGGACACGGGACTGAAACACAATGATTATCGATTTGATATCGCCAGATGGCCTCTCTTTTTCTGCGAGGTATTCAAACTCGCTGAAAATAAATATGACTTCATGTTGAATATTGACCATCTGCTGGTGGACGGCTTCAGTTTCATGCAGATAATGGATGAATTGTTCAATACTTACGATAAAATACTCTTGGGCAAAAAGTGGGAATTGCCGGAAGTTCCCATGGAATTTAAAGACTATGTCCTGATAGAGAAATTAAGGCAAAAAACGCCGGAATACAAACAGGCGCTGGATTTTCAACTGGAACTCTTTAAAAATCTGCCTCCTAAAGCGTTATTGCCTTTTAAACGCAATCCCGCACTCATCGAAAAGGTCTTTTTTGACACATACTATCAAGAGATTGAACCGGATATTATCGAAGGGCTTAATAAAATATCCGCTGATTATCAAGTGAGCCTTAATTCGATTCTACTTGCCGCTTATTTCAAACTCATGAACATATGGTGCCATCAGGATGATCTGATTATCAACATGCCGGTTTTTAACCGTGAGCAGTATTTTGCGGGAGCAAGAAAGGTCGTCGGAAGTTTTATTGATATCTTCCCTGTTCGTCTTCAGACGCATTTTGAGGAGCCGGTCATAGAAATCGCTCAAAAAGCCGAGACATTCACCCGAGAACTTTTAAGGGTGCCGGTTTCGTCAATTGAACTTTCACGTCGTATCTTTGAACGTGAAGGATTGCGCGCCACTTCCCTAAGCTCCATTATTTTCAGCAACTCCATCGGGATGTACCACGGTGAAATCAGCAATATGGAAACAATAAAGGTGGATACTCCGGAATTCCGGACAGGCGCTCCCGGGACCTTCATAGATGTGGTTATTTATGATTATAAAGCGCGCCCGGATGCCAAGAACCGTTATTATTTCAATTGGAATTTCATCAGAGACCTCTTTGACAAAAGCTTTATCGAAACCATGGCCATGCAGTATCGTATTATTCTAATGCAAGTGTGCGAAAATTATAGAGCGGATACCCTGGCTGAAAATTTTACAGGTGAAGACATCATACCGGATCGGCACCGGCTTCTCATGCGTAATATGAATCGGACGGAAATGGATTATCCCGAATCAACACTCCATGAGCTGATCACCGAACAAACACTGAAATCGCCGGATCGGATCGCTATAACCTTTGAAGATAACACGATGACTTACAAGAATTTTCATGAGGAATCCAATCGGATGTCCCGGTTTCTGTTGGAAGCCGGTGTAAAGCATGGGGATTTTGTTGCTTTGCTTATGGATCGGAGCATTGATATGGTTGTTGGACAGCTTGGTATATTAAAGACAGGGGGAGCTTACGTACCTATTGATGTAGATTATCCTTCCGAAAGGATCGGATACGTTCTCGAAGATTCAGGTGCAAAGGTTCTTTTGACCCAGTCCCGGTATCTTGCAGACCTGAAGGACATCAAGCTGCATCTAAATCAAATTATTGTCCTGGACGCTGAAAGTACCGAAAAGGAATCCACAGAATTCAACCTCGCCAAGATAATTTATCGGGAAGATATCAAGAAACATGCCTCTTCCGATGTGCCACAGGCAAGCAAGCCGGCAGGCAACGCTTATATGATTTATACTTCCGGCTCTACCGGTAAACCGAAAGGAGTGATGGTACGCCATAAAAATATCATCAACTTCCTCAACTGGGTGCAGCAGAAGTTCGCCATTGATGCCGACCAGCGGTTTGCCTTTATCACTTCTTATGCCTTCGATATGACGCTCGCCAGCAACTGGGTGCCGTTTTTTGCGGGTGCATCGCTGCATATATTATCTGAAAAAGATACCAAAGATGTGAGAAAGCTTCTCCAGTTCATCAGCGAAAAAGAAATTACCTTCCTCAACGTAACACCTTCCCATTTTTCCCTGATTGCCAATGCACGAGACTACATGGGTGATGAGCCGCTAACATTAAGGAAAGACATGCGCATCATGCTGGGCGGGGAATTAATAAACACCAAAGATCTTAATTTGTGGCTGCAATATTATCCGACGCATAATTTTATCAATGAATACGGTCCTACGGAAGCAACCGTAGCGTCAACATTTTTTCCGATTCCGAAAAATGAAGACAACAGAATTGAAATGGATATCGTTCCGATCGGAAAACCTATCTACAACACTCAGATTCACATCCTGAATGAGCAAATGAAGCCTTGCATGGTCGGCGTGGCGGGGCAGTTGTGGATTGGAGGAAACGGGGTCGCCGCCGGTTATCACAATAAGCAGGTAAAAACAGATGAAGTATTCGTGCCAGACCCGTTTTCGGATACCGAAAATTTAATATATGGAGCCGGCGATATGGCTCGTCTACTTGACGACGGAAATATCGAATTTCTCGGAAGGCAGGATTTTCAAATTAATTTAAGAGGATACCGGATTGAAGCAGCGGAAATTGAAAGCACTATGCGGGAATATGAGTCAATTATAGAAGCCGCGGTCGTCCCGCGAAATGATTCGGGAGATAACATGGTTCTCGTGGCATTCTATACGTCGTCAAAAAACAAAGCGCTTCCCCCTTCCGAGATTCACAAATTCTTAGCCGATAAATTGCCGGATTACATGATACCAACACATTTTGAACACCTTGAGAAGATGCCGACTACTCCCAGTAAAAAGCTGGATATCAGCAAATTACCGGACATTACGATGGAAGCCGGGGACTATAGTGACGATTATGTGCCACCCCGCACCGAACTGGAAAAAAAGTTGGCTGCTATATGGGAAGAAGTCCTGGGCATTAAACACCTTGGGATCCATGATAATTTCTGGGAAATCGGTGGTGACTCCCTTAAAGCCATGCGACTCATCATGAGAATTAAGAAAGAAGGCTATACCGATTTTGGCCTGAGAGAAGCTTTCAGCTACCAAACCGTTGCTTCAATTGTAGAGTATATTGAGGGAAAAGACGGTATAAAAAATGAAGATAACTATGTGGTAAGCCTAAAATCACCCACAATCAATTTAGCCAGATTATTTTGTCTTCCCTATGCCTGCGGTAATCCAACAATGTACAGCGAATTCAGTAGATTGGTTCCAGGCGACTATGAGATCCTGGCTGCAAACCTGCCAGGCCATGACGGAATAGGTGAACCTGTTGGATCCATAGCTGAGATTGCACGACCAATTGCTGATATGCTCGCAAAGTTAAAAGACATCCCTACGTTCATTCTGGGGTATTCCTTTGGCGGATACATCGCCTATGAAATTGCACGAATTCTGGAAGAACAAAATGCGTCAATAGCAGGGTTGGTCATTGTTGCAAGCCCACCGCCCGGAATCAAGAAAGGGCTGGCTGGAATTCTCGGCAGTTCCGATGAAGAGATCATTAAGTATTCAAAGGAAGTGTACAATTACGATTTCAACAGTATGATAGATAATGAGCGCCGGGATTATTTAAAAACGCTCAAAATCGACACCCGGGCAATGGTAGATTTTGATTTCGACAAGCCTGTTTCAGCGCCAGCTTTGATTTTGGTCGGAGAATCTGAAGAAGAGCAAGATATCAGGATTTATAAAGAAAAATGGGGGGATGTAATTAAACAATGCACGTTTGAAGAAATCCCCGGTCGGCATATGCTCATCAAAACTCATACAAGACAACTGGCTGATAGGGTAAGCCATTTTGTAGATGATATCATATTGTCTGACGAAACCAAGTAGTGCCTAAACGAAAACTGTTAATTTTTCCAATTTCTGCGTCAGGCGCAAATTTTAATCCTCAAAATACCCCATGTATTTCTGCGGTTAAAATTTGTGCCTTCCTTGAACTTGAAAAAATTTTCTAGTTTTCGTTCGGGCACCAAGTAAGAAATATGTATGGTTCGGAATAAAGGATAGAAAGATGACAAATCAAAGAATAGGCATTGTCGGCGGTTATGGGCGGGTTGGTCTTGAAACCGCCCGATATCTTATCAAAACAACGGATTACGATATTGTGATCGGCGGGAGGAGCATAAGAAAAGCCGATGAGGCGGCTGCTAATCTGGGAACCCAGGTTAGCACACGAATGGTGGACATCAATGATCAAAGTGCTCTGGATGCTTTTTGCAGGAGATGCAACATTGTAATCAACTGTACAGGGCCGTCGGCTGTCGTTCGCGACCATGTAGCACAGGCGGCCATGCGAGAAGGCGTTCATTACATCGATCCTGGCGGCCATAACCCTCTTTATTATGCATTAGGAAAAAAGGAAACCGAGCTAATATCCAAGGGCCTAACATTCCTATTGGCCGTAGGGCTGATGCCGGGGCTGTCTGAAGTTTTTCCTATACACGTGGCGAAGTCTCATTTTGATCAGGTCAATACTATAGAATACTTCTACATTGGTCGCGACCGATGGACCTTTAACTCTGCCTATGACATTGCGTGGGGTATCGGCAATATCGGACACGGAGAAGCACCGGTCTTTTACGAAAATGGACAACGTAAGAACGCCAATCTTTGGACCTCCGGAAAAATCGTGAACCTTCCTCCGCCTATCGGTAAACATAAACTCTTCCTGGTCTTTAGAGAAGAACTCAGAGAATTTGTTGAAAGCAATAATATCCGTTCTGTACGGGTTTATGGAAATAATTGGGGGACGTGGGTCTGCCTGGCTACAATGCTCATTAGCTTGATCAGAATGTACCGAAGTGAAGAACAACTGAGAAGGTCGGCTCATCTTATCGTCAAGGCTTCAAAGCGAGATATGAAAGACAAAGAACCCGGTTTTATGCTCCATCTGATTTTGAAGGGCGAAAAAAACTGGTGCGAAAAGAAGGTCGTGAGTACGCTTTTTCTGAAAGATACATACCGGGCAACGGGGGTGTGTGCAGCAGTTGCTGCATATCTGGTTGGTGAAAACATCATAACTCGGAGGGGTCGATTCTGGCTGCCCCAAGTTGTGGATTCAACGCATCTTATGTCCATTCTTGAGCAAGAAGGGTATGTGCCGTCGTACTCCCATGAAAAAGGCATGAAGAGCTTAGGAACGCTGAATGAGATGAAGAATGGGGTATAGGTATGAGAAAAATAATATACTGGACCATACTGATCATAGGTTTTCCTATCGCATTGATGTGCATTCTTTCTCTTTTTTTGATCCAGTTGGGTTTAGTTGAACCTGACCCGAAACCTTGGAACTGGCCTACTGTATATGTAATGGATATCTTTTATGGTATTGCGCTTATAACACAATTGATAGGTTTTATTTGTAAAACAAGTTGGGATTACATTCTGACGATTGCGGTGGCTGGTTATTCCATATTTACTTTCTTTCAATCTGCTCTTGAGGCAATACTTGATATCACCGGAATATTCGATGCGCCTATCAGCAATGCGCCCTTTGTCCTGTCTTTTATGATCTTAGGGATGATGATGGGGCTTTTAATGATGTTTTATGCAGTAACTTATAAAGATCACGGATTTTCTTCGGGCCATGGGACTTTTTTTTAATTTCATAGCGTTCACAACGCCCTCCGTAGTAAAGAGCTCGTTCCCCTGACACCATGACTTTGTTGATTTCGCAGTGATTACTGCAATGACCGCATTCAAAGGTTTCAAGGTGATAATCACGCTCCAGGACGTCAAACCCTTTGAATCGGGTGACATGGAAATCATCCCGGTGAGCCTGTCCCATAGCAAGCAAACAGCTTCCTATGGCTCCCATGACCTCATGATTTTCAGGCACCGTGATTGGCTTTTTCGTTAAAAGTTCAAATGCTGCCACTACCGCTTGATTGAAAGCCACGCCGCCCTGAAAAAAGATGTGGTCCCCTACCGTTCTTTTTTCCACGACCTTGTCGAGATAATTAAACACAATAGAATAGGCGAGACCGGCGGTAATATCCGAAAGCCCAATTCCTTTTTGCTGGTGATGTACAACTTCCGAATCCATAAATACAGTGCATTGCGCGCCGCAGTCCACCGGCTTTTCGGCTGATAATGCCAGGTCAGCAAAATCCTTTTCAATGCTGATATTGAGCTTCTCCGCCTGTTCTTCTAAAAAACTGCCTGTTCCGGCAGCGCAGGCCTTGTTCATAGCGAAATCATCAACCAAACCGTCTGTAAGGTGGATATATTTTGAATCTTGTCCTCCTATCTCAAAAATCGTGTCAACCTGTGGATCCACAAATACTCCAGCTCTGGCATGGGCGGTTATTTCATTTTTGATCACATCGGCTCCAACTAAATCTCCGATAAGGTATCGCCCTGAACCGGTAACCCCTATTCCTTTCACCTTGATAAAGGCTTCATATTTCTTCAAGATATCCCTGAAACCCTTTCTGACTGCTTCAATGGGGCGACTGGCGGTCATCAAATAGTACTTTGCAATGAGGTTCCTTTTTTCGTCCATAAGAACAATATTCGTAGATATGGAGCCTACATCTATGCCGAGGTAAACATTGGTGCCGTGGGGCGGTTCGGTAGAAATGAGCGAATCCACTGGTGTTTGAGAAAAATATAATGTAAGTGGAGGTAGCCTCTTGGCATCGCTTTGTTGGGCTTTGCAATTTTCAATAAACACTTCAGCCCCCAGAAAAGAGGTATCAGCCGGTCCATTAATCATCAGCCAGATGGCTGCACCCGCAGCTCCCATTAAAGCGAAATGTTCCGGGATCAACATTTCACCTTTATTCAGCTCCAGAATATCCTCAAAGGCTTTAATCACACCTTTATTGGCTGCTACACCACCAACAAAAGCAATAGAGGGTATGATCTTCACACTACCGGCGACACTGGATTTGAAATTCCGGGCCAGCGCATAACAGAGCCCTGCAACGATGTCGTGAACGGGTGTTCCTTTCTGTTGCAAATGAATCATGTCTGACTTGGCAAACACCGAACATCGGCCAGCAATACGGGATGGATTTTTGGATCGTAATGCCATTTCCCCAAACTCTTTTTCAATGGATATGCCAAGTCTTTCAGATTGCTGATCCAAAAAGCTCCCTGTCCCCGCCGAGCACATGGCACTCATGGTAAAATCTTTCAGTTTTGCGGGAACCGATAAATCTCTATTCCCGGGTTCCAAAAGGATGAGCTTTGAATCCTGGCCACCAATATCAATAACGGAGTGGACATGAGGATAAAAAACAGCCGCTGCCGTTGCCTGGGAAATAACCTCATTAACCGACATGGCTCCTAACAATGAACACAGCCGCTTCGCTCCGCTGCCCGTCACTGCGACTGCACGGATCGTATATTTATTTAGAATTTTTTTGAGAAACTCATACAATACTCCATCTGGCTGGCCGTAGTGACGACCATAACGACTGAAAATCATATTCATCTTCTGATCCAGGACGACCACATCCACGCTTATGGAACCCACATCAATGCCCAGAACGTGTTCACCGTTATTTGAATTTCGTGTCATAGGCTTTTTGTCTATTGTCATGTCAAGCCTCGCCCCTCCCTCCTTTTTCTGATTTAGGTTGCGGTAAAAATGCGACACTAACACAGTAGTCGAGGTACTTTCCCAACAGCCTCTTGTCCGGTTTGGGACATTCGATTTCTGAACCTTGCAGACATCTGAGGGTGTTTGATGCGTCAAAGACAGCCGGAGATTTTTCGTAATCGTCCAGATATGCGATCACGTTCTGTAAGCCCCTCAAGTAGTCTTCACTGTCGTCCACCAGAAAAATATCTTCCTTATAATTGTCAGGAGGTAGAATTCGGAGCTTATATCCGTAATCCCTGATCATTTCCCAGATTCTGTACTTCAAAATTGGATGAGGATTACAGATATGGAACGTCTTGTTGAGTGTGCTTTGGTCCAGCGAGATGTAAACTATGGCGGCTGCAGCGTAGTCTACGGGGGTGATATCCATATAATCCTCATCATGACGGGGTGGTGCCACCTGCATCAGGATGTGTCCCTTGAGGTGAAGGTGCTGGGCGTCCGTTTCTATATCTTTTTTGAATCGCCCTGTCTTAGAATCTCCCATGACAAATCCAGGCCGAAATATCCTGACAGGAGCACCCTTTTGCATGGTTTCCCGAAGCATTTTTTCTGCTTCATATTTGGTCTGGACATAAGGATTGGGACATTCCAATTTCTCGTGGAAATCCGTTTCTCTAAAAAGATTCTGAGGATTATCCGTGTGGCGCCCACTCACCGCCAGTGTCGAAATATAATTTATAACCTTATGTTCGTTCGTTTTTGCAAAATCCACCAGTCGCTGGGTCCCTGTTACGTTCACCTTTCTAAAGTCTTCTAACTTCCCGAAATGACTCATCATCGCAGCTGCGTGAAAAATAGTGTCAACACGGTCCTTCAGTTTTTCGTAAAAATCTTTTGGCAGACCCAGATAAGTCTTCGTGAGACCACCGTTGAAGGCGATAATACGTTCACCATTCCATTTTTCCACTTCTTCTTTTCCAAAAAGGTAGCTAAGATTATCCATTACGCGCTGCCTGGCAGACGATCCATCAGAAGCACGAACCAAGCAGTAAACAGGAACAGCGGTATTGCGCAAAAGTTCCATCAAAATGTAGCCACCCAAAAATCCGGTTGCTCCCGTCAAAAGACAACCCTTTCTTCTATTGACATCCATGTTGTATCCTCTCAATAATGAATCGCTA
>Ga0255431_1097_pt1 | contig 17206 bp, 14 predicted proteins | sample ANMaggSeSYBR02J5_FD_182633 | JGI IMG/M metagenome (GOLD analysis project Ga0255431, IMG submission 182633) | Sediment cell enrichment communities from methane seep in Santa Monica Basin, California, United Staets - ANME aggregate JGI... | ecosystem: Environmental > Aquatic > Marine > Cold seeps >... | reverse complement strand
CCATATGACTGGGAAGAAAAATATAACATAAGACCGGTTTTGATGGAATCATTTGTAGAAAAAAACAGGTTTGCAGGTACCTGCTATAAAGCAGCCAATTGGTGCAATGTTGGACAAACTAAAGGTAGAGGGAAACTCGGACCACCAGGAAAAATAAGTGTTTCAATTAAAAACGTTTGGTTATATCCTCTAAATAAAAACTTTAGAACTTTGCTGAAAAAATGATCAGTGAAGTGGTTGGCCGAATATTTACTTGTTAAAATCTGTAAATGCAATTAATTAAGCATGTTAAAATCTAACTGCGCGAAACATACATTATGCCTTTAAAAAAACAAGAATAAGGACAAACTTACAGAAAATTCGACAGAGGATAATTGATCGTAATTACTATTTGTCCTCCCATGCTGAAGAAGAAATGTTAGATGATGATCTTGAACGTAAGGACGTAGAAAATGCCATCCTAAAGGGGTGGATGGACAAAAAGATGACCCAGGATATTCGTGGAACAAGATATCGTATAGAAGGACCAGCAATGGACGGAAGGCTAATTCATGTATTGTGTCGATTTAGAGAAGGCGCAAATCTTATAATTATAACTGTATATGCTCTATAGGTGAACCTATGTTATGTGAATTCTGTGGTGGGGAAACGAGGGGAAAAAGTGTTAAGCGCCAGCATTGGCTCAACAAAAAGCTATACATCGTCGAAAATGTTAATGCTGAAGTATGTGCTGAATGTGGAGAAAGGTATTTTCATGCAAAAACACTTGATGCAATTGATGATTATCTTTCTCAAAAACATCTCGTAAAAGCACACATTGACGTTGAGATAGTAAGCTTAAGCCAAGCAGTGGCATAACCACTCACTTGAGCTAACGGGAGACGCTGGTTCGCTCTCGTGAAATAATATAGAGCATCAGCCCGTCGCCGTAGCTCAGTTCAGACGTTCGGCTTTTCAATCCCAGTTGCTGGGAAAGGAGATCACAATGAAAAAGATCGTACATTTGCTTATCAGTATAGCTATTGGACTCGCCCAAAAATAACTTCACATTTTGATGTGCTGATCCATCCCGCGCTCGTCGCTTAAATAGCTCGCTATTCCTTCAACTTTTGTGCCTATTTTTAAATCGGGCAGATCGAACAAACCTGACCCAAATCTATGCGCCTACTTGTGGAAGTTAATTCGTCCACGTTCCTAATCAAATAGGGAAACTCATCAATGATCAGGGCAAACCTTTGCGTGTTCTTTTCTTTCAGAGGCTACCAACGTAAGGCGGGACAACCTGTGAATTCAATTAGTTAGCAACTCATTAGATTTCGCTTGGTTGTGAAATTACCATAGAACCAAAATGGCGGAAAGTGTCCCGCTTTAAGTTGGTAGCCAATACCACGAAGCACATGAAGATCACAAAAAAATAAGAAAATAACAAGATCTACTTCGCGTTCTTCGTGTGTTTCGTGGTGAATAACAGCTCGCAGGTTGGGTTGGGACGGAATGAGGGACATCCATAAATAAGTAAATAACTTGATAGTATAGGAATTTCCATTTTATACCTAATGAATTCGGTATTATAGGATATAGGTGAATTTTTTTGAACGTCGAACATCGAACATCCAACGTCGAACATCGAATGATGAAATCGCTTCGCTCTGCCTGTTTATAAATTGGCAGAATACCTTATTCAAAATTCGATGTTGGACGTTCGATGTTCGACGTTCATCTTTTAAGCCCGCCCGAAGGGCGCTAATTTAAGTGTACAGGAATTTTTTTGGCGAGATACATGAGGCAAAAAAACAAAACCCCGCATCCATTTTCAGGAAGCGGGGTTTTAGGTTAAAGTTGTTATTTACTGAAGCAGACCGAGCACTGCCTGCGGCAACTGATTGGCCTGGGCCAGCATAGCGACCCCTGCCTGCTGCAGAATCTGGGCCTTGGTGAGAGCCGCAGTTTCTTTTGCAAAGTCCGCATCCAAAATACGGGAACGAGCCGCGGATATGTTTTCGGAAATGCTCTCCAGATTGCTGATGGTCGACTCGAAACGGTTTTGAACCGCACCAAGATCCCCGCGAATGCTGTCCACCATGGTCAGCGCGCCGTCAACGATATCAATGGCCGCGTTACATCCCTCCTCTGTAGTCACGTCCACCGAGTTCACTGTTTGATTGGTACTTGCCTGCAACTCGCTGGCCTCACCCGAGAAAAGACTGCCGTTTTCGGCCGAGATGCTGGAAGTGACGTTAAAGGACAAAGAAGTGGAGGCAAAAGTGACTTCACCGCCGACCACAGTAGAGTCATAGGTGCCTGAGCCTATGCCACCGTCGCGCAGGGTCACCGTATGGCCGGTGGTACCGGCCACATCAAGTTCAACAATGGTACCGGTGCTTCCGTCAGTTGCTGTGGACGAGTTGAAGCTCTGGATGTTGATATCGTCTCCGCCGGCATCTTTGAGCGTGATGGTCTGATTATCACTGCTGATCTCCGCGGTGACTCCGGTCTGACTGGCGCGGTCGTTGATGGCTTTAGACAGGGAGCTGATGTCGGAGGTGGTTACACTGGCGGAGATGTCCACGTCGTTGAGACTGAAGGACAACACACCGCTGGTGGTCAGGTTCGACAAGGTAGCTGTAGTCCTGGCGGTAGCGGTGATGCCGGTGGAATCGCTCTCGGCATTTACCAGGCCCGCGATCGTAGCCGCAGAGGCATCATCCGCCATGGTAACTGTAGCCGCAGCTTTGCCATTGAGGGTCAGGGTTTGAGCAGCCACGTGGTTGCCGTCATTGGTGCTCGCCAGGCCCAAAAGGCCAAACTCGGCAGCATTGTTGGCGCCCACAGTAAAGATGCTGCCGTTGGAAGATGCAACGCTGGATGACAAGGTTACACCTGCATCCAGTGTAACACTGAGAGATCCAACTGCCACACCGGCCACATCGGTTGAGTTGGTGTTGCCCGTCTCGCCGATGGTGTTATCTCCAAAGCCCATGGTGCTGTCTGTGGTAACTATAGTCGCGGTGATCGCGTCGGTTGGATTAAAGGTCAGAGTGGAATTTTCGGTAGTTCCCAGCGTAGCGCCTGCGACGTCGATATCCGCGGTGAAGTAGCTCCCACTAGCCGCGCGTGTTGCGTTATTGTCGGTTGCGGTGTTGAAGGTTAGGTCGATCTCAGTGGTAGCTGCCAGAATAAATTCTGTACCGCTTCTAGTGTAGCCCACGTTTGCAATGTTGCCTCCAAAAGTAGAATTTGTACCATTTAATGCGGCTTCAAAGGCATTTGCCACATCGGTAGTGTTGCTTAAATCTACGCCTTGCAGCACTAACGACAGAACGTCATTTGTAGTGTTAGTTGTGTCTGTGACCGTGAAGCCCAGGGTGTTTTCTCCCTGGTACGTTGCAGCCTCGGCGCCATCATCAAGCAGAGGTCCGGTATTGGCCGTCTCAACTGTCTCCGTTCCTACTGCCACTGTAATCCCTTCGTTATCGTCGTCCGTCCCCCCGGTAATGTTAAAGGCGTCAATAGTAACCTCATAGGCAGAACTCACGTTCAAAGTGACATTGGTCCCGTCGACACGGGTCGCGGTTACACCAGACACCTGACTAGCGAATTGATTGACAAAACTTTCCGCCACGTCGGCACCGGCCCCAGCCGCCAGATCAATATTTGCTGTGGTAGCGCCTCCGTTCACAGTCAATTGGATGGAAAAGACCTCATCATTAGTCCAGGTTCCGGTGTCAAAAGCCAGCCCGAGGTTGGTATCAACCGCCTTGTTCGCGAAGTTGGCTGTTTCAATGGTGACCTGGGCAAGATCCTGAACTGCAAAGGAGTCGATTCCGATATTTTTTCCGTTCACTTGGCTGAGCGTGATTGTTTCCGCTGTATCGTCCTGGACCATTGTCACAGCGTCGGTGAAAGTGAGTCCGCTGATGGCTGTCACTGCCTCGTCGTACAGCGTTCCATTTGCAGAGTCGCGGGTGATGCTTATGCTCTGGGTATTGTTGCCTGTACCATCTTCTACCACTATATCAAAGCTCACCACGTCACCATTGGTGACATCGGACACTGATGAGAAGTCCATGGTTGCACTGGTTGCTCCAGCCGATGCCGAGACGCCGCTTGCGGCGCTTAGACTAACAGCAAGGGAATAGGCAGATTTGGTACCGCTGAGGGCTACCGATGTGGTTGCCCCACTTTCCTGGGTGACTGTGATGTTCTGGTCGGCAATGAGCTCGGAGTTGGCGGTGGCGATGGTAGTGTTGCCGGCGGTGCTTGAAAATGCGCCGGTATTGAGATCCACTGTACTGCTTGTTGCGCCGGTGGCTGCGTTCACGCCATCCGTATTGTTCACTGTGAACTTGTTGATGCCCAGAATGTCGCCAGTCGAACCCTCGACTGAAATGTTGATGGTCTGGTGCGCTTCCGCACCCACCTGGAACTGCTTCTGGGTAAAGGACCCATCAAGCAGCATTTGCCCGTTGAACGTTGTCGTTTCGGAGATTCGGTTTAACTCGGATATCAACTGGTTCACCTCCGACTGTATGCTGTCCCTGTCGCTGGCAGTGTTGGAGCTGTTCGCGGACTGGATCGACAGCTCGCGGACACGCTGCAAGAGAGTCGTGCTCTCCTGTAGCGCTCCTTCAGCCGTCTGTGCAAGAGAAATACCGTCATTGGCATTTCTTGCCGCCTGATTTAAACCGCGAATCTGCGAGGTCATTCTGTTTGATATCGCAAGACCGGCCGCATCGTCCTTGGCGCTGTTGATGCGAAGGCCGGATGAAAGCCGCTGCAGGGACAGGTTTAACGTGTTCTGTGATTTCCCCAGTTGTCTCTGGGAATTCAAAGACGCGACATTAGTATTAATTGTAAGTGCCATAATTTATTCCTCCTTGAAAGGTTGGTTTATCCTGGGCATCAATGCCCTTTTTAATTGTTTTTGCTAAACTCCTGTTTTTAACCACTACTGTTTTTTTACAATTTCGACTTTAAATCTTAAACCTTAAATCTTAAGCCCTGAACCTTAAACAATGATCGGTTGATTGGTGGGGCAGTGCCCTACCCTACATGCTGAACCCTGATCCCTGATCCCTGTTTTTTATCCATCCCTCCTTTCCGATTCTTAAATTTAAATTTTCTGCTGCTTTAAAAGCCTTATCGGCATCAGCGATTAAAAACTTTAATAAAATTTGCAAAAAAAATGGTAATTACTTAGGAACGTGGACGAATTAACTTCTCCAAGTAGGCACACAGATTTGGATGGAATACCACGAAGCACACGAAGATCACGAAGAAATAAGGGCTACCAACTTAAGGCGGGACACTTTCCGCCATTTTGGCTCTATGGCTGATTAACTTTACAGTTTTCGGTGGATTCGCTTCGCGTTCTTCGTGTGTTTCGTGGTGAATAACAGCTCGTAGGTTGGGTTGAGGAACGAAACCCAACAAAACAGCTCAGGAGAAAATAATGTTGTCATAATCAGCGAAATGGTGTATTTTTATTAACTGAGATTTTTCCATGCCCTGGCGGGCACAACAAAAAATGATGAAATCGCTTCGCTCTGCCGGTGTTAGATAAGTATTCATTGGAGGGAATAACTATGCCGTACACAATGGAACAGTTTCAAAAAGATTATATCAAGGCTCATATAGGAGTGCTTGATCCCGAAGAGATACTTTCAAAGTTCAAGGCAGAGGAGAGGTTGAAAGGGTTGAGAGCAGAGGAGAGGTTGAAAGGATTAGGGGCAGAGGAAGTGCTTTCAAAGTTCAAGACAGAAGAGAGGTTGAAAGGGTTGAGAGCAGAAGAGAGGTTAAAAGGATTGAGAGCAGAGGAGATTGAGTTTTATTTGAAGAAACTTAAGAAGGGGAAGGGATAGGCACTTATGTCCGCACCAAAGGTACGCTAACTTGATAGTATAGGAATTTCCATTTTATGCCTAATGAATTCAGCACCATAGGATAGATGGATTGTTGAGCGAAAAGTGCCTAAAATTGTTATATGCCTTTCCACTCGTTCCCAGGCTTTGCCTCATATATAAATGGCTGTATTTAGAGGCAGAGCCTCTATCAAGGCATTCCGTGGCAGAGCCACGGAACGAGAGTGCAAGCAGCCCGCCCGAAGGGCGCTAATTTAAGATTCAGGGTAACACTGCAGCAGATATGAAAAAACTCCCTATTGGTATTCAGACATTCAAAAACATCATCAACGAAAACTACTATTACGTTGACAAGACTTTTTTTATTCAAGATCTTGTTGATAAAGGAAAGTATTATTTTCTTTCCAGACCTCGCAGGTTTGGCAAAAGCCTGTTTTTAAGCACGCTGAAAGCAGCCTTTTCCGGTGAAAAAACATTATTTCAGGGGTGTTACCTGGAGCATAACCGGGATTGGGACATCAAGTGGCCTGTGATTCATATCAGCTTTGGCGCTGGAGTAAGCAGAAGTGTTGAAGAAATCAGGATTACTTTTGATGAAATCCTGTATGACCATGCCCGGGAAAATTCGATTGATTTTGTGAAAAAAAGTCTCAAAGGCAAATTTGCCGAACTGATCAGCAGCCTTTACGAAAAATACGGCAGGCAGGTAGTAGTGCTTATTGACGAATATGACAAGCCTATTCTTGACAATATTCACGAGACTGAAACCGCTGTTCTCATTCGTGAAGAACTCAAAAATATTTATTCGGTCATCAAAGACGCGGATCCATACATTAAATTTGTATTTATCACCGGTGTATCCAAGTTCAGCAAGGTCTCTCTTTTCAGCGGGCTGAATAATCTGGAAGACATTACTCTGGCAAAGGAATATTCCGCTATTTGTGGATATACACAAGAAGAACTGGAAACAGTTTTTGCCGATCGTTTGCAAGGTATAAATTTGAATGAAGTCAGGAAATGGTACAACGGATATAACTGGTTGGGCGAGGAAGTTTACAATCCTTTTAATGTTCTCCTCTATTTGAAAAATAGAGAATTTCGCAATTACTGGTTTGAAACAGCGACGCCCACTTTTTTGATCAAGCTGCTTGAGGAGAAAAAATATTTTATTCCAGACATAGAAAATATCAAAGTTAGTGAAAGCATAATCGGCAGTTTTGATATTGACAGGCTGGAGATAGAAACTCTGCTTTTTCAAACAGGTTATCTGACTATTAAAGACGTTAAAAAAATTGTAACCATAACACAGTACTGCCTGGGATATCCGAATCTGGAGGTTAAGCAGAGCCTGACCGACTATATTCTGTATTATCTGACCTCCAACACCATGGAAAAAGAAAACAATAAGTTTGCCATTTTTGAAGCCCTGACAGCCAATGATATGAACAAACTTGAAAAGACCATACATGCTTTTTTTGCATCCATTCCCATTGACTGGTACCGCAAAAACCGGATAGCAAATTATGAAGGCTATTACGCTTCTATTGTTTATTGCTATTTTGCTTCGCTCGGATTGGATGTTATCCCGGAAGATACTACCAACCATGGCCAAATAGATCTTACTGTGCATTTTGATGACCGAATCTATCTGATTGAATTCAAAGTAGTAGAGTTAACGGAAAAAGGCAGTGCCATGAAACAAATCAAGGCCAAAAAATATCACCAAAAATATTCAAACAAGAATGTTTATCTGATCGGCATTGAATTCAGCAGGGATGATCGGAACATCGTCAATTTTGAATGGGAGCTGATAAAGCCTTCCTGATCCCCGGAAATAGTGCGACCTCCGCTACCAAAAATCATATCGAAAAAGATGGCATGCGTTTTGCTTTTATCGTTGTATAAAATATACTTGAGTTTTGGAAAAAATTTTATTTTAATGAAATAATAGTTGACTGGATGATTGATTGGATGATTAGGAAGATTGGATGAATTAACTAATCAACGAATCAAGGGGAAGATTATATGAATGAAATCAATTCGCTCGATTTAAAAGGATTTGCAATTAATGCAGTAAACAGTGTGTTTGACATGATGCTTTCCATGGAAGTGGAGATATCTGATGCTGATTCACAGGTGGTTATAAATGGCAATCGAATTGTGGGATCAGTTGGTTTTGCAGGAGATGTGATGGGAAACATCAGAATCCATGTTGGTGATGACTTTGCCCGCCTCATGACGGCCGCGATGTTAGACATGGAATTGGAGGAGATTGATGGCGAAGAGGTCAGCGATGTGATTGGTGAATTAAGCAATATGATCGGTGGCGACCTGAAGTCGCGTCTTTGTGACTCCGGCTTTCCCTGTCAGCTCTCCATCCCTTCCGTCACAAGTGGAAGTGACTTCAAGATTGAATCCAGGGACTGGATGAAGTATGAATGTTTTGCTTTTTGCCACCAACAGCACTCTGCTTTGGTGGAAGTATTTATAAAATCAGGAGGATAACTATGTCTTTAAAAATTCTTACTGTTGATGACAGTAAAACTATTCGTATGATTGTGAAGAAAGCTTTCAGACCTTATGATTGCGAACTTCTTGAGGGAGCGGATGGAGTCGAAGGGTTGGTGCTTGCCACACAGGAAAAGCCGGACTTGATTGTTCTTGATATTACCATGCCTGTCATGAATGGGATTGAGATGCTGACTAAGTTAAAAAGTGAACCGGGTTTGAAAAATATTCCTGTAATAATGTTGACGGCTGAATCCGGACAAGACAACGTGATGCAGATCGTTAAAATGGGCGTTAAGGATTATATGGTAAAGCCGTTTAAGGGTGAACAATTAATTGATCGGGTAAACAATATTTTAAAATTGGAGCCCAAAAAAACAGAAGAAGCAGCAGCAGCGGACGATCTATCAGGAAAATATTTTTCAGTTGATGGAGATATTCAGGTTTTAGTTCTGCAGGAAAAAGCTACCAGGCAGGTTGCAGCACAAGTTGAAGTGTATTTGCAGTCTAAAATTAAAGATATGATAAAATCCGGCATAAATAAATTTATCCTGAATTTGAGCAAAGTGCCGGAAATTAATATGTCATTGATCAAGGTGATAATGTCGGTAATTCAAAACTGCCGGAAGGCAAAGTTTTCCATTCGGGTCGTCGGCACAACCGATTTAGGCAATGAGCTAAAACAATTTCAAGAGACCAGCGGAATTTCAATTGATAATACAGTCGAAGAGGCAAAAACAGCACTTAGTTAGGACTTTAGTCGACCACTCGACCACTCAACTGATTGCGGAGCTGATTCATGAAGGATTTTGAGATCTTATTTGTTGATGACCAGAGACAGATGCTTTCTTTGGTAGATGAATATCTGTCTCATTATGGATATAGCGTGACTATTGTTGACAGTGGACTAAAGGCATTTGAACTGGTTAAGGAAAAGGACTTTGATATCGTCCTTACCGATTTGAGAATGCCGGGGTTTAGCGGACTTGAACTTCTCACAGCTATAAAAAAATACCGGCCTGAAATCGAAATAATTATTATCACCGGATACGGAACCATAGAGTCCGCGGTTGAAGCTTTGAAGCTCGGATGTTATGATTACATCCAAAAACCGGTTAAATTAGAGCGCTTAAAAATATTAATTGATAGAATTATAGAAAAAAAGAAACTTGAGAGAGAAAATACATTACTCAAGAGGAGATTAGGGGAAAGGTCTCAATATTATGAGTTGATCGGAGCCAGCCATGGGATGCAGCAGCTTTACGACCTGATTGACAAGATCAGATCTAACAGTTCCACCAGTATCATGATTCAGGGAGAGAGCGGAACAGGAAAAGAACTGGTTGCCAGGATCATCCATAAAAAGAGTGATCGTACAGATAAGCCTTTTATTTCGGTAAATTGCGGTGCAATTGTAGAGGGGCTTCTGGAGAGTGAACTTTTTGGCCACGTCAATGGTGCCTTTACCGGAGCAGTCAGAGACAGGATCGGTCTTTTTGAAGCAGCAGAAGGCGGAACCATCTTTTTAGATGAGATTACAGAAACCATTCCATCCTTACAGGTCAAGATGCTTCGGGTTCTTCAGGATAAAAAAGTAAGGCCTGTTGGCGATACAAGAGAATTAGAGATAGATGTCAGGGTGATAGCTGCCAGCAACAATGACCTGGATGAAGCCATAAAGAACGGAATTTTGCGAAAGGATCTATTTTACCGGCTGAATGTTGTTTCTGTCAAGATATCCCCACTGAGAGAGCGAAAAAAAGATATTCCACTTTTGGTGAATCATTTTATAGATAAATTTAACAGTGGAGGCAAAAGGAGGATTGTAAGTATCTCCCCGGAAGCAATGGACATTATGTTAAACTATAATTGGCCCGGAAATGTGAGGCAATTAGAGAATGTTATTGAAAGAGCATTTGCTTTGGGGGCGGATGAAGTAATTGAAGTTGTTGATCTTCCCTCTGAAATAAAAAGGTTCGGGGAAACTTTAAAAACAGAGAAACCAGCTTATGCTTTAAGAGAAAATGAAATTATTTTAATCAAAAAAGCCCTGGATAACACATACGGAAATAAAGCTATCGCTGCTGACTTGCTGGGGATAAATATTACCACCCTTTATAGAAAAATAAAGAAATATAAAATCAACCAATTATCCAATCCACCAATCTCTTGTAAAATGCAACTCGCATAGACAGAGAATTATTATTTGCAATTTGCAAATAATGGCCATATGCCGCTATAATCTATTGAAATTCCTACAACTTAGTTGAGTAGTTAAATAGTCGAGCCATCGAATTATAAGGGGCCTTGAACTACTCGACCAGTCGACCAGTCGATCAGTCAACCAATTACGAGCGAAACGAACTAAATTCATTTTTTATCAAAGACTTATCCGCTTTTGCATATTGCAAAAAATAGTCCTTATATTTAGAGCCTCTTTACCTTTCTTTTTTTTAAATCTATTTCTCAACCCATTGATATTATAGAATTAATACCTTTTCTGAGAATCTTCTTGAATTACGGCACGGGCATTGCTTAAGAACTTATAGGTTATAGGTGACTATTCTATTAAAAGAGGATTTGCAGATTGCTAAATGTAGCTTTTGATAACAGCACGCCGGAAGATCCGGATTTACAACCGGAAAGCACTATCACTGCAGGAAAGCCAAAGAATCAACATAAGTTTAAGGATATTATTGGCCAAAGCGATAAAATGCAAGAGGTCTTCGGACTGATTGAAAAAGTGGCTGATAGTGATAGTACCGTCATAATTAATGGAGAGACCGGAACGGGAAAGGGATTAGCAGCCAGAGCAATTCATCGGCATTCATATCGAAAAAGCAAACCGTTTGTCTCGATTAATTGTGGAGCTATTCCGGAAAATTTATTGGAGAGCGAGCTGTTTGGGCATGTTAAGGGCGCTTTTACCGGCGCAACAACAACCAGGCATGGAAAATTTGAAATTGCTGATGGCGGCACCATTTTTTTAGACGAAATTGGTGATATGAGTCCCGATCTTCAGGTAAAACTTTTAAGAGCATTGGAAGAAAAAGAATTTGAGCAGGTTGGCGGGTGCAAAACCATAAAAGTTGATGTAAGAATCATAGCCGCCACCCATCGAAATTTGGAAGAAGAGGTTCAAAAGGGAACTTTTCGGCAAGACCTGTTTTACAGACTTTATGTAATACCGATAAAACTTCCTCCACTAAGAGAACGCAAATCAGATATACCCATTCTTATTGCTCATTTTGTAGATAAAATCGGCCGTGACAAGAATAAAGAATTAGATGGCGTATCAGACAGTGCAATGAAAATGATGATGCAACATTCCTGGCCGGGGAATGTAAGAGAGCTCAGAAATATGATAGAAAGATTCGTTGTTTTAGGCGAAGATGGGGATAAGCTATCTACACGGAATTTACTGGATAAACTGACAAATTCCAACGACAGCAATCTATCCGTGGCCCAGGTAGAAATTTCACAAGATGGAATATGTTTGAATACTGCTGTAAATGAGTTTGAAAAAGCTCTCATTGTCCAATCTCTCAAGAAAACCAAATGGGTCAAAAATAGGGCGGCAAAGCTTCTTCACCTTAACAGGACGACACTTGTGGAAAAGATTAAAAGACATCATTTACAACAGGCTTCTTCCTAAGGAACGTGGACGAAATAACTTCACCAACTATGCATCACAGCTTCAGGCTATCTTTGCCCGATCTAAAATCTGTGCGCCTACTTGCGGAAGTTATTTCGTCCACGTTCCTAAGCGTCAAAGAAGTGACATTGATATCTAAAGTTTGACGTAAATCAATCAATCCAAAATTATTTAACCATCCTAAGGAACGTGGACAAAATAACTTCACCAACTATGCATCACAGCTTCAGGCCGCCTTTGCCCGATCTCAGATCACAAACATCTTGAAATAGCTCGCTATTCCTTCAATTTTTGTGATCTGAGATCGAACAAATTCGACCCAAATCTGTGTGCCTACTTGGGGAAGTTATTTCGTCCACGTTCCTAATCATCCCATTTTTGTTTTCCATCCAAGATTCCAAAGGAATCCATCCTAATTCCAAGGGAATTCATCCGTTCCGCAGGAACTCATCCAATCATCATCTGCAATCAACGAATCAACCAACTGCGTGGCACGGTTTTTGCTGATATATTGAGAATGTTGTATGTATCACAGCTTCGACCCAAATCTGTGCGCCTACTAGGTCGTTTTTCCATAAATTTTTGTGATCTGAGATAGAACAAATTCGACCCAAATCTGTGCGCCTACTTGCGGAAGTTAATTCGTCCACGTTCCTAAGAATAATCTTTAAAAATGGAAAAATTTAAAAATGGAACCACAAGGAATATTTAGCGGAACAATTCCTCTTTTGGAAAAGACTTTAGACTTGAGATCCATCAAACATAATTTGATCATTTCAAATGTCGCTAATATAGATACTCCTAATTATAAAGCTTTTGACATAATTATTAAAGAAGAGCTTGAAAAGGCAATGGGGGCAGAAAAAAATATAAAGCTTGAAAAGACCAGGTCCGGACACCTTACCGGAAAGGAATCATACCTTGGTAATGTAAAATCCGGAGCCACCGGTGATCAGCAATTCAGCCTTAGATTCGACGGCAATTCTGTGGATATTGACAGGGAGATGGCAAATCTGTCAGAAAATAATTTAATGTATAATGCGTTAGCCCAAATTATCTCCAAAAAATTTGAGGGGCTAAAAAATGTTATTAAAGGAGGCAGGTAAAAAATGAATTTTTTAGACGCTCTTCATATAAGTTCTTCAGGTCTGACTGCTCAAAGACTTCGAATGAATCTGATTTCCAGTAATCTGGCTAATATTAATACTACCCGTACACAGCAGGGCGGCCCTTATAAAAGAAAACAAGCAGTTTTTGCCGCTCAAACGGATCGTCAATCTTTTGGGAACATGCTGAAGTCTCAAATGGCCGGCAAATCATCTGAAGTGAGGGTAGTAGGAATCGTTGATGATCCAAGACTTGCTAAATCAAAATACGACCCTCAACATCCGGATGCAGATAAAAATGGATATGTGGTAATGCCTAATGTTAATTTAATTGAAGAAATGGTTGATATGATATCGGCTACCAGGAGTTATGAGGCAAATGTTACTGCTGTCAAGGCTACAAAAAATATGGCTTTAAAGGCTCTGGAAATAGGACGCTAAACATGAAAGAGATTGCCGTTCAAAAAAATATAGAAGCATTGCTCCCTTCCCCTGTCAGGATGAAACAGATGCCCGAAGAACCGGAGAAGTCTTTTGGCGACATATTAAAGAGTTCAATGGATAAAGTCAGTCAGCTTGGAAGGGAGGCAAATCAGGCTGTCCAGGCGCTGACCACAGGTCAGAAAACAGATATCCACGGGACTATGATTGCCTTAGAGAAGGCATCGGTTTCTTTTCAATTGATGATGGAAGTGCGCAATAAGGCCATAGATGCCTACAAGGAAGTTGCGCGGATGAGCGTATAGAATGGAAAAAATAAAGCAATCATTTTCTGAGTTGCTCTTACAGCTAAAGACAATATTAAAGGATCTTACCCTTGGCAAAAAGATTGCTCTTTTCGCACTTGTCGGCAGTACGATATTGGGTTTTATCTTTTTAATTATCTGGACGGAAAAACCGGATTTCCAGCTTCTTTACTCTAATTTGGCTCCGGAAGATGCCGGAGCAATATTGACCAAATTAAAAGAACAAAAAATTCAGTATCAAATTGCTTCTAACGGAAATTCTATTCTGATTCCAAAAGAACGAATATATGAAATCAGGATGGAATTAGCTTCCCAGGGTTTGCCGCAGGGTGGTGGCGGTGTTGGTTTTGAGATTTTTGACAACACAAAGCTCGGAATGACCGAATTTGTTCAGAACGTAAACTACCAGAGAGCATTGCAAGGAGAGTTATCTCGGACAATCAATAGATTTGCTGAAGTTGAAAGCTCAAGGGTCCACATTGTTATGCAATCAAAATCTCTATTTGTTGAGGATGAGGAGCCTGCAACAGCTTCGGTTGTCTTAAAGATTAGTAACGGCAAGAGATTAAGCAAGGATCAGGTACAAGGCATTGTTCATCTTGTTTCATCAAGTATTTCCGGTTTAAATCCGAAAAATGTGACGGTAGTGGATGATAAGGGAAAGATACTGGAAGGATTGAAAGACAAATCTACAATGGAGAGGGTGAGTTCTGATCAGTTAGGGTATCAGGAAAAAGTGGAAAGAAGGATAGAAAATAGAATACAAACAATGCTGGAAGGAGCACTCGGAGCAGGCAAAGCTATCGTCAGAGTATCGTGTGACCTGAATTTCAGGAAACAAGAGAAGACAGAAGAACTATATAAGCCGGATAATAAGGTGATTAGAAGCGAACAAATTTTTAATGAGACTTCCAATGAAACAAAGACAGGTCCGGCAGGTATTCCCGGCGTACTTACCAATATCAATGTGCAAACAGGAAAAACAAAAAAAACTATACAGAGTGGCGGTTTAAAATTTCAGAAACAGGACAAAACCGTGAATTATGAAATAGGTAAAATACTCAGCCATACCGTAGAATCAATTGGAAAAATTAACAGGATATCCGTAGCAGTAATTGTGGATGGAACTTATAAGAATATTAAAGGGGAAGACGGGAATCAGGAATCGCAGTATTTACCAAGGACTACAGAAGGGATGGCTAAACTGGCAAATCTCGTCAAAAGAGCGGTAAATTTTGATACTAAAAGAGGAGATAAGTTGGAAATCGTCAACATTCCCTTTAAAACCGCCGAGATGGCGGAAGGCAAAGAAAGTGTAATAGAAGAAGGCTGGCTTTCTGATTTAAAGCAGTATACGTTTTTTATAAAATATATCTTTTTATCCATTATTTTGCTTTTATGCTTCATATTTGTAGTCCGTCCGTTAGTCGCGTGGCTAACCTCCAGCCAGATCGAAGGAAGTATGGAAATGTTAAACCAACTCCCCAAGACAGTTGGAGAGATTGAAAGTGAATCTGCTCAAGGCATGAAGAACTTGCCTTTCAGAGATCAAGCTTTAGAGATGATAACAAAAGATAATGCATATTCCGTACCTTTGATGCAAAACTGGTTGAAGGAAAAGTAGGGGCAGGCCCCTGTGCCTGCCCGATTGGAATAATTGGTGAATTGGGATGATTCAGGAATCAACGAATTATGGATACTAAAAAGTTGGCAGGTTCGCTAAAAGTTGCTATTCTTATTCAATCTGCGGGCAAAGAAGAATCGCAAAAGATTTTAGACAGGCTGAGCAGCAGCGAAAGAAAGTTGGTAGAAAAGCATCTCTCTCAAATGGGAATGATTTCGCCGGACGTGGTGGAAAAGGTGGCAAGAGAGTTTACCAAAATGGCGGGACAGGTAAAACCTCCTCAGATAAAAGATGCTTTGACAAGCAAGAAGGAGGCCGGTTCAAACAAGGAGGCCGGTTCAAACAAAAAGGCCGGTTCAACCTCAAAATCGCCAAGTCTGAAAGTCCTTCAATCTTTAGATGCCGATCGTCTCATTCAACTCATTAAAGATGAACACCCCCAGACTATTGCCATAATAATTGCTCATCTTAAAGCCGAAACAGCCAGCCAAGTATTGTCTGAACTATCTGAAGAAATAAGGTCGGATGTGGCAATCAGAATTGCCAACTTGAATAAAGTTGTATCAGGAATGATTGAAGAGATAGATAAAGTTTTTGAAGATGTTCTGAAAAGTAGTAGTGAAATTTCTGTGGTTCGAAAAGCAGGTGGTGTTGAGCGCCTGGCCGAGATATTAAACCAGATAAGTGGAACTTCCGGAGATTTGATTTTAAATGATATTGAGGAGATCAATCCTGAACTGGCTGACCAGATAAAGCAAAGGATGTTTGTTTTTGAAGACCTGGTACTGGTTGATGATAAAGATTTCCAGAAAGTATTGAGACAGGTTGAAACAAAAGAACTGGCAATGGCTTTGAAAGCGGCTTCTGAGGAAGTAAAAGAAAAGATTTTCGGTAACATGTCTGATCGGGCAAGTGAAGTGTTAAGAGAAGAGGTAGAAGCGATGGGGGCTGTCAGGATGTCAGAAGTGGCAGTTGCACAGCGGACAGTCACCAAAATAATTCAAGATATGGAAGCCAAAAAAGAAATAGTAATTGGTGGACGCGGAGGAGAAGAATTTATTGGATAGAATAATTAAAAATGACTTTTTGAGCAGAAAAAATGCCTTAAAACCACACTGTTTTCCGGAAATATCTGGTGAGTATTCATTAAACAACATAGAAGCCGGAAAAGAGATCGGTTTTCAACGCATTGGTTTTATTGAGATTGACAAGCCGTTTCATGATCCGCCAAAAGTATCTAAGAAGAAGGAAAAATCTGTTGAGGAAATAAAGAAAAAGGCCGGCAACAAGGAAAAATCTGTTGAAGAAATAAAGCAAAAAGCCCGTGACAAGGAAAAATCTGTTGAGGAAATAAAGCAAAAAGCCCGCGATGTTGAAAAACAGGCTTATATTCAGGGTTTCGCAAAAGGAGAAATGGCCGGCCTGGAATCAGGAGAAAACAAATTTAAAGCAGTCCTGAATAATTTTCGTCAAGCAGTGTTGGATCTGGAAAAGGTGAGAAAAGAAATTTATCCGGATGCTGAAAAAAAGGCAGTAACCCTGGCTTTGGCGATAGCTAAAAAGGTAGTGTGTCACGAGATCACCACTAATCAGGAAGTTGTCTTAAATGTTGTCAAAGAAGCCGTCACAAAAGTGGTGGATCATGGAAAAATTATGATTAAAATCAGTCCATCCGACCTTGAGTTTGTCAAAAAATCAGATCATGA
>Ga0255431_1001_pt1 | contig 17206 bp, 19 predicted proteins | sample ANMaggSeSYBR02J5_FD_182633 | JGI IMG/M metagenome (GOLD analysis project Ga0255431, IMG submission 182633) | Sediment cell enrichment communities from methane seep in Santa Monica Basin, California, United Staets - ANME aggregate JGI... | ecosystem: Environmental > Aquatic > Marine > Cold seeps >... | reverse complement strand
AAAAATCCTTTCCAAAACCGCCCAAGGAGTGAGAAAAACTGATTTTTTTCAAAGCCATCGAACAAATTTTACCCAAATCTATGCGCCTCCTTGTGGAAGTTCTTTCGCCCTCGTTCCTGACCCAAAATTGATCACCCTGAGTTTTGAGTTAAAACAGGCAACTGCCGAAGTCCCACATGCCTGAGCAGCCCCTCCAGATCTTCACGCAACGACCAGAACATACCTTTTTTACGCATCAAGACCTTTGCTTCCTTTGTAAAACCGTCATGGGCAAAGAACCATATTCTTAGCGTCTGCAGGTCTTCGCCTTCGACTTCATGCACGAGTTCAGACTTGCGCAGGAATGCCTCAACCTCACCTCTCCCAACTTTTCGGCCTTGCCACCACTTGCTTTCACCTATCCAGACCTCGGCTCCGGCAGCAGCATAGAGATCGACCTCCATCTCAGCGGCAGCTCCAAGTCTTACACGATGACGGATATAAAAAAACTGCCATGGCAGTTGAACATCTTCCTCTGTATGAAAAAGTTCGCCGGGTAACTTTTTCCTTTGACCGCTCCACAGGATCTGCGCCATGTATACTTCCGCCAGGTATCCAACATGATCAGAAAATTTTCGTTTAAGAGACTTATATTTTTTTACGGTTTCAGACCTGACAGATGCCTGATCCTGTCCTTCTACCTCAATCCTCCCCCATACTTTCAGAAACTCAAGCAGGATTGGATCATTGACCTTCCTGAACCAGCCACCAAGCTCCATATACTCAAGCAGGTCTCCTCTTGAAAGTTTGATTAGAACATCATGAATGGTTTCCAGGGAGACATCTTTACCTTCACGTTCTGCCAGTTCGTGCTGGATATGTTCAAGATCAAGCCTGTCGCCCTCCTCCAGAGCAGACAGATAGAGTATCCATTTGGTAATTCCATAGTCATTAATCCGTTCTATCCATTTTGTCACCTGGTCATTTAATTCAGCCCAGATAAAGCCGGAAGAGAGATCAACAGCAAGGATCTCATTTAAAACCTCTTCGCTGACAAGCGGCTTTTTCTGCTTTGCGACCTGATGAATCAAGGCTGTAATGTAAAAAGGGTTACCTCCACAGCGCTCCGCTACCACAGGCGATACATCCTCAGCAACCTCAGCTCCGTAATAATCAGCCGCTTTTAACGCCAACTCAGCGCCAAAGTACTCAGTCATCGGTTCAATCGGTTCGCTGTCAAACCGCCCAAACAGCGACCCGCGTCCAAGTATCTCCCTTGCCAGAATGCTCATGGCAGAGCCGGTTACAAAATGAGGACAGGTGGGAGATTCTACCGCCTCCTGCATAAATCCTACTATACTGAAGTTGTATTGAGGCAATTCTATGTTCTGCAGTTCGTCCAAAAACATCACCACAGTGCTGTCTTCGCGGTCGGATATTCTTCTTGGCATCCAGAGTGCCTGCTTTTCAGGGATTATTACTCCCTTTCTCTTCTGCAAAAGACCCAGAGTATTGAGGCCGGCTTTAAGGTTTTGGGACATCTTTAATCTTTCATTCATCAGATCAGGAAGGATATTAACGTTCACAATATCAGGATCAAGAATGCTGACATCGTGTAATCTGAATGCAGCATACCAGCGTAGAAAATTCTCCACATATTCAGAGGCAAACTCCCACCTGTTTACAGGCTTGTCCCTGAAAGCATAATAAACCGGCACCACAGCTTTTGGATCCATATGGTCTTGTTCAAAAAAGAGACGGTTCACCACCCGCTTGAATATCTCAGTTTTACCCATCCGCCGCTGCCCGAGAAGAACGGTAGACATGGTCCGGCGGCCTATAGCTTTCATGGCTGCCCTGTAGAGATAATTGAGATGTTCCTTCCGGTCTGTGTAGACCTCTTCCGGAACGAGGGGACGGATTGCCCATTCGGATGCCGTATCTTTTGCTGAAAAATTGTTATTTTTAGTTTTCATTTTACCTGTACTATCTCGTAAAAAGTCAGGAATTCCTCAATACCTTTCACCTTTGAACCTTGAGCTTTCACCTTTCAGCTTCAACGCTTCATCATATACCTTATTTCTAGGAAGATTATATTTTTTTGCTATCTCTTTTACAAGCTCGGAAAGCCTGGTTCCCGTTATTTTCAGCCTGTTTTTTATTTCGCTTCTCGCAAATTCCATAGAAACATCTTTATTTTCTTTACACCCAGCTATAAGGAGAGTGCACTCACCTTTCACAACAGGACGTTCCTTTATGCTGCTGAGAATTTCAGATAAACTCCCCCTTATAAATTCTTCATACAGTTTGGTCATCTCACGGGAGAGAACACTATATCTATCATCCATAACATCTATAAGTTCCTTCAAAAGCATCAAAATACGCTTTGGAGATTCATAGAATATTATTGTTCTTTGCTCGTTAGCAAGTTCTCTTAACTGCTTGAAGCGCTTATTCTTTGTTTTTGAGAGAAATCCGATAAAAATAAAGGAATCGGTGGGCAGGCCTGCTGCGCTTAGAGCCGTAATGGCAGCAGATACACCTGGAATAGGTACAACCTTGATATTGTTTGCAATGGCCGACTTTATTAAACAATATCCCGGATCAGCCACAGAAGGTGTGCCGGCATTTGATACAAGGGCGACAGACAATCCTTCTGTAAGCTTTTTAATGAGACCTGGTGTTCGTTTTTTTTCATTATGCTCATGACAGGAGACAAGATTGCCTTTAATGTTGTGATGCAATAGAAGTCGGCCGGTACGTCTTGTATCTTCTGCTGCAATAATATCTGCCTGCTCAAGTATAGTTAGAGCCCTTATGGTGATATCATCCCTGTTTCCTATGGGGGTTGCAACTATATAAAGATTGCCTTTATTTTTCTTCTCCGAATCATTTATAGGCGAGTTCAAAGGCATTTTTTATTATTTCTATGCTTGGTTTGTCCTTTGCTGAACTGATAGCTACCACATCAAATCTTGCTTTTACATTACTCTGTTTTGTGGATTTAATATACAACAAAGCCACCATTGAAATTTTTCTCTGTTTCTTGGGGGTTACAGCCCATTTTGGATTTCCGAACCGGTTTGAACTTCTTGCCTTAACCTCAACAAAGACAAGTGTATCTTTATCTTTTGCAATAATATCAATTTCACCCAGTTTTGTTCGGTAATTCTGTTCCAAAATTTTGTAACCATATTTTTTCAGATGGCCAGTTGCAATTGATTCACTTTTTTTCCCAAAATCCTGCTGTTTGCTTAGCATGTTAGTGTCCGGTATTCTTTGACTCCCCTAAAACTTCGTCTGTGAATCGGACAGCATCCGAATGTTCTGATGGCCTCTTTATGTACCTTGGTTGGATATCCTTTGTGTCTTGAGAATCCAAATTGAGGATAATCCTGATGATACCTTTCCATAAGCCGGTCCCTGGTTACCTTTGCAATAATGGATGCAGCAGCAATGGATATACTCAGATTATCTCCTCGAATAATGGTTTCCTGCGTCAGATGATCTATCGGTATCCGGAATTTGCCGTCTATTAAAAGATAATCAGGTTGAGGTCTAAGGTTTTTAACAGATATGGCCATGGACAGGAGTGATGCATTAAGAATGTTGATTCTATCAATTTCGATATTGTCGATTATCCCTATACCTATTGAAACAGCATGGTCGTACAGCTTTTCATACAGGTAAGACCTTTTTTTAGGTGTTAATTTCTTTGAATCAATAATGTCGGGGTCATGAAAGGAGGTGGGCAAAAGAACGGCTGCAGAAACAACGGGGCCGGCCAATGGTCCTCGACCGGCCTCATCAATGCCTGCAATATATGAAAAGCCTTTTTCAATAGCTTTTGATTCAAATAACCACAAGTCTTGTTTCATGAGTCTAGGTAAAACGGCGTTCTTTTATTCTGGCGGCCTTGCCTTTGAGTTTACGCAGATAATAAATTTTTGATTGCCGCACCCGTCCTCTGGAAACAACCTCAATTTTATCTATTATCGGAGAGTGGAGAGGGAAAATACGTTCGACTCCAATACCATAAGATACCTTGCGAACGGTAAATGTGGCATTTGCCAGGCCTTTGCGTTTGCTTATTACAACACCTTTAAAAGCCTGAATACGCTCCTTTTCACCTTCTTTTATTTTAACATTAACTGTAACAGTATCGCCTGCAACAAAATCAGGCAAATCAAGCCGCATCATTTCTTTTTCTAATCGATCTATTATTTGCATAATATTATTTCCCTTTATTCGGATTTTTAGTTTCCCACCAGTCTATCCATTATAATGGCTGCTGCACAGCGAACCGAGAGGTGGTTGTAATTTGAGTCTCCCATGACCGGTTCAAGAAGATAATCGGCTTCGGCAATAAAATTTTCTGAAAGCCCCCAGGCTGTCCCGAAAACCAGAATATATGGTTTGCCGTCTTTAAGTTTGTTGCGAAGCTTGCTGAAGCTTATGCTTTTGTTTTTCTGTTTTGCGCAAGTAACAACCGTCTTTGGGCAGTCTTCGCCTGTGTTCTTGAGATGGTCTATTATTTCAGTTAAAGAATTTTTTAAGCTTATCAGCTCTAAAGCTTCTCGTCTTTTTGGATTATACCTTGCACCTGTTCCATCAGTCCAGTGCGATACAAGTTTTTTAACAAGTTCTTTCTGCTCCTCTAACGGTGTGACGATAAAGAATGTTCTTATCCCATAAGTTTTTGCCGCTCTTGCTATATCATGCAGGTCAAGGTTTGTTACGGCAGATGTAATTATTTCTCCGTTCTTATTGAGAACCGGATAATGCATCAAAGCTACGTAAAGGTTGGGAGTGTATAATTTTTTCAATATCCAGACACCACTTTTTAAGAATTTTTATTTCCTGTTCAGTTAACAGTCTGTTTTTCAACAGATCTTTTCTTTTCAGGAAGGTACGAATCATCGACATCTCCAGCTTCCATTCTTCGATTTTTTTGTGATTACCGGACAGAAGAACGTTGGGCACATCTTCACCCTCAAAAGTTCCTGGCCTTGTATATTGAGCATGCTCTAAAAGATCATCCGAAAATGAGTCTTTTTCAGCAGAATCCACACCACCCAGTACACCGGGAATTAGCCTGGTTACAGCATCTATCAGCACCATTGATGCCAGCTCGCCTCCGGTAAGGACATAATCGCCTATCGAAATTTCATCGTCTATGAAATTCTGGCAGATACGTTCATCTATTCCCTCGTAACGACCGCAAACCAGAATAAGCCCATCATATAATGCAAACTGTTGAGCAATTTTTTGATTAAAAACTCTGCCCTGAGGTGTGAGCTGAATCGTTATAGAATCAGGGGATTTTTTTTTGGCCGATCGAATAGCGCAGGCAAGTGGTTCCGGTTTCATAACCATTCCGCAACCACCGCCATATGGACGGTCATCAGTGATTTTATGCCTGCCTTCTGCAAAATCTCTGATATTTATGGTGGAAACGGATATTTTATTTAGTTCTATAGCCCTTGTTATAATGCCGTGCGCCCAGAAAGGCTTAAACATTTCAGGAAAAATAGTCAGAACAGTGAAATTCATTTATTCATAAACCATCGGGTCATAAACCACCTATTCATAAACCACCTGTTCATAAACCATCTATTCATAAACCATCGGGCAAATCCACCGTCATTATTTTCCGGTTAAAATCTATTGATAAAACCACTGATTCAATTCCGGGAATCAAAATTTCTTTATCCCCGTCCTTCACAACAAAGACATCATTGCCGCCTGTTTGAATTATTGATTCAAGGCTTCCGATGTACTCGTTATCTATTGTAAAAACAGAAAGACCTATAATATCAAACCAGTAATAGGTTCCGCCTTCCGGTTCCGGAAGATCCGCTTTGCTTATAAAAAGCTCGGAACCGATTAATGCCTCTGCCTGAGATATGGTACTAATACCTTTTAGAGACAATAAAACGGTTTTCTTGAGGGATTTAGCCCAGTTAACTACATGGATCTTTTCAGATCCTTTTGTATTTCTCATGAGAATCAAACTGTCTGGTTTAAAGACAGACAAAGATTCAGCATAAGAATAGACCCTGAAGGTCCCATTTAGACTATGCGTGCCAACTATCTTTGCAATAAGAAGATAATTAGAATTATTATCTTCCACTACGTTATTCTATAATCTCTAAAACCGAACGTTTTTTTATCTTGGCAGAGGCAGCGCTTAATATAGTCCTCATTGCCCGTGCCGTTCGACCTTGTTTCCCGATTACCTTTCCGAGATCATCCTTTGCTACTTTAAGTTCAAGTACCGAAGTTTGGTTCCCCTCTACCTCTGAAACAGATACTTGTTCCGGATGATCTACCAGTGCCTGTGCAATATACTTAATCAGATCTTTCATAGCTTCATCTCCTTTATTCTATTGAGATTCAGGGTTCGCACACAAACCTTCTTTTTTTAAAAGGCTTTTTATAGTATTTGTAGGGATAGCCCCTTGATTCATCCAGTACCTGATTCGCTCTTCCTTCAGCAAAACTTCAACCGGATCTTTCAAAGGATTATAAGTCCCCACAGCTTCAAGGTATTTTCCATCTCTTGGGCTTTCAACGTCAGCCACAACAATTCTATAAAATGGTCGTTTCTTTGAGCCATGTCTGGCCAATCTAATTTTAACCGCCATATTGTTTAACTCCTTAGAAAGGCAGCATACCTTTACTTAATCCGCTCATGCCGCCCTTATTGATCTTTTTCATCATTTTCATTATTTGGGTATAACTTTTCAGAAGCTTGTTGATATCCTGAATAGTTGTACCACTGCCTTTGGCTATTCTTTTCCTGCGTTTTCCATTTATTATGGTATGCTGCCGACGTTCCTGGGGTGTCATTGAATTAATTATGGCTTCGATTCGAACAAATTCTTTTCCATCTACCTCAAGATTTTTAAACTGTTTGTTTTTACTAAAACCCGGTATCATGCCTAATATATCTTTTATTGAACCCATCTTGCGTATCTGAACCATCTGATCCCGGAAATCATCTAATGTAAACTCATTTTTTTTTAACTTATTTTCAAGTTCGGCAGTCTTTTTTTCATCAACCATAGACTGGGCTTTTTCAATAATAGTAAGGACATCCCCCATTCCCAGTATTCTTGAGGACATCCTGTCCGGATGAAAAGGTTCCAGTTCACTGAGTTTCTCACCAACACCAATAAATTTAATCGGTTTATTGGTTATTGATTTGATGGAAATTGCTGCACCGCCACGTGCATCACCATCCATCTTGGTAAGAATAATACCACCAAGATCCAGAGTATTGTCAAATGCTTTTGCTATATTTACAGCATCCTGCCCTGTCATGGCATCAGCAATAAGAAGAATCTCAGACGGCTTAACTGCATCCTTAATGTTACAGAGTTCGGCCATCAGATTTTCATCAATATGCAGACGTCCCGCAGTATCAAGAAGAAGAATATCGCATCCCTCTTGCTGTGCTGCAATTCTGGCTTTCCGGCATATCTGCACCGGATCCATTTCCACAGTGGAAGAATAGACAGGAACAGATAGTTGTCCGCCAAGTTTTTTGAGCTGATCAATAGCAGCGGGACGATAAACATCTGCCGGTACAAGGTAAGGCTTTTTACCTTTTTTTCTTAAAAAGACAGCGAGTTTTCCTGCTGTAGTTGTCTTGCCTGACCCTTGCAAACCAACCAGCATAATAGATGCAGGTTTTGAACCGGAAAGATTCAAATCTTCGTGCCGGTTTCCCATAATTTTTGTTAATTCATCATTGACAATTTTGACAACCTGCTGGCCAGGCGTAAGACTGGCCATAACTTCTTGCCCTAAAGATCTTTCCTTAATATCGGCAATAAGTTTTTTTACAACTTTATAATGGACATCAGCCTCAAGAAGAGCTATGCGAACTTCTTTCAGACCTTCGGCTATATTTTTTTCACTTAACTTGCCGTGCCCTTTTAGTTTTTTAAATACTGAATCAAGCTTGTCGGTCAGATTGTCAAACATAATACACCTAACAACTTATATTATCATCAATGCGCTAAAAGAGTTGAAATTAATATCTATCAAGTGTTATGTCAAGCAAAAATAATCCGGTAAAAGTATAAAAAATGACAACTTCAACAAACAAAACAGATATTAAAGATTTAAGCAAAGAACAATTGTCCTCATGGTTTGAAGATCAAGGCATAGAGAATTATCGCTCAGGACAGGTCTTTAAATGGATTTACAATCGCCAGGCAGACACATTTGATATAATGACAAATCTTGGCAAAGAGATCAGAAAACTTCTTTCTCTTGATTTTACTATTAACCGACTTGATAGAATTCATATTGAAAAATCGCTGGATGGTTCCGAAAAGTACCTTTTCAGACTTGAAGATGGAAATCATATTGAGAGTGTGCTGATTCCGGAAAAAAATCATTATACACTTTGTATATCAAGTCAGGTGGGTTGTGCGCAGGGTTGCAAATTCTGCCTTACCGCAAAAGGCGGTTTTATGCGCAATTTATCAAAAAGTGAAATAATAGCCCAGGTACGTGACATCTTGAAAAATAAAATTTGTTCAAAACGTATTACAAATATTGTTTTTATGGGAATGGGGGAACCGCTGGCAAATTTTAAAAATGTTGTCGGAGCAATTGCCACTATTACGGATGCTGATTCAGGACTCGGATTTTCGAGCCGCAGAGTTACGATTTCTACAGCAGGTCTTGTATCAAAATTTTCGGCTCTTGGAAATAAAACAAAGGTTAACCTCGCAGTATCATTAAACGCAACGGATAATGAGATGCGCAACTTCCTTATGCCCGTAAATCAAAGGTTTCCACTGGAAAAACTGCTTGATGCATGTCGCAGATATAATTTAGGAACCAGACGCAGAATTACATTCGAGTATATTCTTATAAGGGGAATAAATGACTCTTCGGAGAATGCAAATCAGCTTGCGGAGCTGCTTAGGCAGATACCATCAAAAATTAACCTTATACCATTTAATGAACATGAGGGCAGTGACTTCATGCGGCCGGAAGAATCAGCGATAAACACCTTCAGGGAAATCCTGGTCAGAAAAAATTATACTACTATAATTCGCCGCAGCAAAGGTCAGGATATATCGGCAGCATGCGGCCAGCTCAGCGCAAAAGCAAAGACCTAAATCAAGAGATTTTTGATTTCTTTCGGCGATATTCCCGTTACTTTTATTATTTCACTTTCGCATGAATTAACAGCGCTCACATCAACTTGCGTATTGACCGGCGCTTTGCTGTAACCGACGCAGATTGCTGCAGCTTTTATAATAATATCTTTACTTGTTTTGTGTGGTATCAGAACTATCGGGCCCGGGAAACCTTTTACTTTTATGATGATATCTCCAGATGCATTGTGATGTTTTATTATGTTTTCATTGTCTTGTTTGGTACGTCCTATAATTAATTTTGTATTATTGTTTAAACGGATATGTCTGCCATACTTCAACAGATGCAGTTCTTTTTCAGTGTAAGTGTTTTGGTGGCTGAAAAGATCCTTAAGACGGGTGGCATATCCTTTATCTGTGAGAAGACATCCGCCTGCCGGATTAGGATATTCTGTAATGCCGAATTTTTCAGCAAGTTTCATCTGGGGTTTGCGTGATCTCCCTGAAAAATCAAGCAGCAGCTCTCTGTTTACGAGCCCTTCTTTTTCAGGAATGGTTAAAGGTAACCTCTTGACACTCAAAGGCCGAAGTATATACCCGTCAATACCCGAATGTTTCTCAACATAACGGAGAGATGATTTAGTCTGAGACATGGGACGCTGGCCAAGCACTTCGCCGCTGAAAAGAAAATCAAAGCCTTTGTTTTTCATTATTGTGCCTGCAAGCCTGAACATCAGAGCATGGCAGTCCATGCAGGGATTCATATGCTTTCCGTATCCGCATTGAGGGTTTTTAAGCATTTCAAGATAGATCTGAGTGATATTTTTTATTGTTACAGGTATGTTTGTTTTGCATGCCGCCTGTCGTGCCTTTGCTGATGAGAAAAAAGGTGTTTCAAAAGATATCCATTCAACCTCTATACCCTGATCACGCAAAATCAGCGCTGCCAGGATGCTGTCTAAACCTCCAGAGCTTAAACCCAGTGCCCGGATTTTTTTTAAAGATGATACCATGGTATAAACCCGTAACAGTATAAAACAATTATGAATATTAAAACGCGTTCAGACAAGATTCGTAAAATATTAAGAATGACATTCTCAAATGTCAAGACACAACTTAATTACATAAATCCATTTGAGCTTCTTGTGGCAACGGTGCTATCTGCTCAGTGTACAGATAAACAGGTTAATTCAGTAACAAAAAAACTATTTAAAACCCTGAAAACTCCTTACGATTTTGCCAATGCTTCAAATAAAACAATTGAGGAACTTATCCGTCCAACCGGTTTTTTCCGAAACAAGGCAAAAAATATCAAAAACAGCTCAAAGATGTTGATTGAAAAATACAAAGACAATGTCCCTGACTCATTGGATGAATTGATAAAGCTGCCGGGAGTAGGACGCAAAACAGCTAATGTTGTATTAGGTGCTGCTTTTGGAATTCCGGGAATAGCAGTGGATACTCATGTGGCAAGGATTTCAAAAAGACTTGGTCTGACGGAAAACAAAGATCCTGTTAAAATAGAGTTTGATCTTATGAAAATAATTCCCGAAAAGGAATGGAGCGACTTTTCATTACAACTTATTTATTTTGGACGGGCTATTTGCAAAGCAAGAAAGCCGGGCTGTAATGTTTGTCCATTAACTGAACTGTGTAAGTATAACCTGAATTGAGCGATTTTTTACTCGACCTGCACCAACGTCTTGCTAAAAGTCTTGATATATCCATTGGTATGCCTACGCATTTTCGTCCTGTATAGACGGGACTTCATCAAAATCTTAGCACATTTTAACTCCGAAAGTTGAGTAAATAACAGATTTATAATTAGAATTTTTAAAAGGAAAAAACTATGGCAAAAGAATGTATCCTGGTTGTAGATGACGAAGAAGATATTCTTGAGCTGGCAAGATATAATCTTGCCAGAGAAGGCTATCAGGTAATTTATTGCCAGGTTCGATGTATAACAAAATGCATAGTCCCATAGGGACGGCAGAATCCTGTACTGATGATGTTTTGACCACCTTTCAATGGCAGATTACCCTTTTCTGTCGTCCTTACAGGACTTTTGGATTTGTATTCTCATCCCTGCAATAAATTGCAGGGCTATTTTCGAATGTCCCTAACGGGACAAAATAATGCTTTCCACAATTCGTGGATATGCCCAACTTGTGATTTGACCCTGGATTGTGCTCATGATATTAAAATCGTCCAAAAGACGAACCGCATTTCTGGATGGATGTTACTCAATACGACAGGAAAAACTTGGATGATTACCGATACAACCTTTTTTACAAATGAACCGGGCTATGCATTGCTTGATCGCTTTAAAAAGACTCTGGAGCATGTCAAATACTTTGATGTATTAGTCGGATATTTTCGCACCAGCGGTTTTCATCAATTGTGCGAATCTTTCGAATCTATTGACAAAATCAGAATTTTAGTCGGGTTGAATATTGATCGGAAAGCTTATGAAATCATTGAATCAATACGATCTGGAGGAGAGTTTGATTTTGAATCTCACAGCAAAACAAAACGTATATTCAGTGAGCAAACAGCATCCGAGATGGAGTTATCCGAAGATTCCTATGACATCGAAATCGGCATTAGAAAATTTATAGAATTTCTTACCGCTGACTGTCTAAACAGCGAACAGGACATAGCTAACGGCGGCAATGGAAAAAAGATGGAGTTTCGCGCCTATCCCAGTGAAAACATCCATGCCAAGGTTTATATCAGCCGCTTCAAAGAAGGAGAGCTGGATTTTGGCAGGGTAATCACAGGCTCCAGCAATTTTTCCGAAAGCGGACTTGTCGCTAATAGGGAATTCAACGTTGAATTAAAGGACAAGGTTGATGTTGATTTTGCATTAAACCAATTTGAAACGCTATGGAAAGACGGTGTAAACATCTCGCAGGAATACGTCGAAACTATCCGGAATAAAACCTGGCTCAATGACACTATCACACCATATCATTTATATCTTAAAATGCTCTATGAATACCTGAAGGAAGACATCAACGTGGATGAAGAAATTGACCTGTATCTTCCGGAAGGCTTTATGGAGCTGAAGTATCAAAAACAGGCGGTTGTCTCCGCCAGGAAAATCCTGGATGCTTACAACGGTGTATTCCTGGCCGATGTCGTCGGTTTGGGTAAAACTTATATCTCTGCGCTTTTGGCGCAGCAACTGCCCGGCAGTAAACTGATAATCTGCCCGCCCGTCCTGAAGGATTACTGGGAAGAAACATTTTTTGAATTTGGGATTCAAAAATTCAAAGTAGAATCCCTTGGAAAACTTGATCAAGTAATAAAAGATGGGGCGGATAAATATGACTATATCTTCATAGATGAAGCCCACCGTTTCAGGAATGAATACACGCAAAGTTTTGAAAGCATACATCAGATCTGTTTTAGCAAAAAGGTTATACTGGTTTCAGCCACACCGCTAAATAATACTTTTGATGATATTCTCAGCCAGTTAAAACTTTTTCAAATTCCCAAGAAATCCACCATTCCCGGAGTGCCGAACCTTGAAAAGTTTTTTAAAAGATTAGAGCATAAACTCAAAGGCATCAATAAATCCGATCCGTCATATATGGGAATCATACAGGAAGGATCAAAGGAGATCCGTGAGAATATACTAAAATACATCATGGTTAGACGAACACGAGCCGAGGTTTCCAGATATTTCGGCAATGATATTGATGAACAGGGTCTGTTTTTTCCTGAAGTTGAAAATCCGAGGCGATTCATTTACCAGTTTGATGAACATATAAGCACTGTTTTTAGTCAAACCATAGATTTGCTGAGAAAAATTAAATACGCACGCTACACGCCTCTTCTCTACCTGAAGAAGGAACTTCCTGAATTTGAAAAGCAAAGCCAGCGAAATGTCGGCGGTTTTATGAAGGTCATTATAGTTAAACGCCTTGAAAGCAGCTTCTATGCCTTCCGCAAGACATTGGATCGCTTTGTTGAATCCTATGTGAATTTCATTTATATGTTCAACAAAGGGACGCTTCTTATCAGCAAAAAAGTGGATGTTTATGATCTCATGGATGAAGACAATGAAGAAAAAATACTTCAGCTCATAGAGCAGGAAAAGCTTGAAAGATATAATACCAATGAATTTAAGCCGGAATTAATAAAATATCTGAATGCAGATCTTAAATCACTTAAAGCCATTCGGGATCTATGGGCAGTGGTAGATTCAGATCCTAAGCTAACAACATTTATTCATGACCTGAAAACCGATAAAGAACTCAAAGACAAAAAGATCATTATCTTCACCGAATCCAAAGAAACCGGCGATTATTTGTTTGAAAATCTGAACAAACATTTTCCGGATAAAGTATTGTTCTATTCCAGCAATGGAGGAATATTATCTGACGGCAGAAAGCCCGTTTCCGTTGCAAGGGATTTGATAAAGGAAAATTACGATCCAACATACAAAGTCCAAAATGATGAATTACGCATCCTGATCAGCACCGATATACTCGCGGAAGGTGTCAATCTGCACCGTTCCAATATTATCATTAATTATGATCTGCCGTGGAATCCGACAAAAGTGCTTCAAAGGGTAGGACGGGTAAACCGCGTCGGCACTGAACACAAAAACATCTACATTTTTAACTTCTTTCCTACTGACCAATCAAACAGGCATATTGGTCTTGAAGATAACATCAAAGCCAAGATCCAGGCGTTTCACGACACGCTGGGCGAAGATGCCAGATATCTTACAGAAGAAGAGATTGTATCATCTCATGAACTTTTTGGTGATAGCTTATATAAACGACTTACAAGCAAAAAGACGTATCAGGGCGATGAGGAGGAGGAAGGGCGCTCTGAGCTGGAATATCTCAAGTTCATCAGGGATATCAGAGATGACCAGCCCGAACTTTTTCAAAAGATCAAATTGCTTCCTAAAAAGGCTCGCTCTGCCAGAGATAATAACGCGAAAACCGACCAATTGCTTACATTTTTTAGAAAGGGCAAGTTGAAAAAATTTTTTATTTCCGGTGACAAAAGTTCCAGAGAGCTTACATTTTTTGAGGCTGCGGATATTTTTAAATGTGAGCCTGACACACCACGACGGAAAATTCCAAAACAATACTACCCGATGCTGGACAGAAACAATACACGGTTTGATTTAATAACATCAGGCGATGTGATGGAGGCCGGAAGATCGGGAGGCAGTGGAGGACTTTCAAATGAACGTTATGTAATCATGCGTCTAAAAGCAAATGAATTTAGAAAATATCAGGGCTTTACCGATGACGATGAGGAATACATCAGGCTTGTTCTGAAAGGATACGAATACGGTGTAATTCCAAAAAATACCACTAAAGGAATCAAACAGAAGATCGAAAAAGAGATCAATCCTCTCAAGGTTCTGGCAATACTGAAGACAACCATTCCATACAACATTTTGAGAGCGGAAAGACCGGGCCAGCCAATTGTATCATCAAAAAGAGAAGTTATTTTATCTGAATATTTAGCCGGAGAACAGAAAAATAAATGAAAAAAATAATATTACATTGAGTTCTATTTACAAACAACAACGAACATGAAAGGAGGAAATTTTATGCATAACACAGGCTTAAAAATAGCTGAAATTAATAAAGATTTAGCCTTTCTTCCCGAGAATAGATTAGATGAAGTCAAAAATTTTGTTACCTTTATTTTATCTCAAGACAAGGATAAAAGAAGAAAAATTGTTCAAATGAGAGGTATCTGGAAAGGTAAGGGGCTAGAAGAGCTGGATATAGATAAAGAAATTAAGGCCATCAGGCAGGAAATGTCTGAGTCCATCCTGAAAAGGGAAGTGTGATATATGGAATATCTTGCAGATACAGCGGCGGTTATTCGACATTTTTCCGAAACAGGAAAAATTGGAAAAAGGGCACTTGAAGTCATCAACATCAAAATCCCTATACTGACAAGTGATAAAAAAATTTCCAGTGCAAACTTTATAGAAACTATATGGACTTGAATTTTTAACTGGGGGGACGAACTTGGATAAAAGATCAGCAATCAGCTTGATTCGAGATACTTTAGAAAATCCTTTTGATAAAAGGAAATTTGCTTATCTTGTCAGCAACATGCTTGATCATATTGAGGCTGCGCCGTTTATCTACCGTGGCAATTTTATTCCGGATGCCTACAAACCATATATTAGCACTCTTGAACGGATAGGAAAGTATAAAGATAGAGAAGGAAACAAAATTGATCTTTTGATTGTCCAGCTTAAAAAAGAGACTTCTCTTGAACGCGCCCGCACAATGCAGAGGAATTTTATAGCCTGGTATCTAAACGGGAGTCGTGGTGACATTTTAAAAGATGCCGCTCTGGCCGCTTTTGTCTCGCCCGATACGGAAGATTGGAGATTTTCCCTCGTTAAAATGGATTACCGCCTGGATACCTCCGGCGAAAAAGTGAAGGTCAAAAAAGAACTTACCCCTGCTCGGCGCTGGTCGTTCCTCGTAGGCACCAATGAAAAAAGCCACACCGCACAAAGCCAGCTTGTCACTATCCTGGCAAATGACAAACATAACCCGACCCTGAAAGAAATTGAACAAGCCTTTGATATTGAAACCGTCACCAAAGAGTTTTTTCTCAAATACCGTGAGCTTTTCCTGCACACCAAGGAAGAGCTGGATAAGATAGTAACTCAGGCTTCCAGCCTGAGGAATGAATTTGATGCCAAAGGCGTTGATACTGTAAATTTTGCCAAGAAACTGCTGGGCCAGATTATATTCCTTTATTTTTTGCAGAAAAAGGGCTGGTTCGGCGTGGGCCGCGATAATGACTGGGGCACAGGCTCAAAGCATTTTCTTCGGGAACTGTTTGGGAAAAAACATGGAGATTATAACAATTTCTTCAATGATATTCTGGAGCCGCTCTTTTATGACGCCTTACGTAATGACCGGAGCCATGACGATGGTTACTACAGCCGTTTTAACTGCAAAATACCTTTCCTGAACGGCGGTCTTTTTGATCCCATCGGCAATTACGACTGGGTACATATTGATATAATTATTCCTGACAAGCTCTTTTCCAATAATGTAAAAACTAAAGAAGGTGATAAAGGAACAGGCATACTGGATGTGTTTGACCGCTACAATTTTACCGTTAAAGAGGACGAACCGCTTGAAAAGGAAGTGGCCATCGACCCGGAGCTTTTAGGAAAATCCTATGAAAAATTCAATGCTATCCGCCCTGATAATTATGCTGAATTTAAAAAAGCATTAAAAAGCGGCAAAAAAGGAGAGGAAAACAAATTCAACAAAAAGTTCGGTGTCTATTACACCCCACGCGAAATAGTTCACTACATGTGCCAGCAGAGTTTGATAAATTATCTTGATACAGCAGTTAACACTCATAAAAAATCAATCACCACAAAACCGGCTGTTCAAAAAAAAATATTTGGGCCTCAAAATCCTGTGCAACAAACTCTTACTTCGGATTCATATAAGCCTATTATTCCTAAAAAAGATATTGAAAAACTGATACACACCGGCGAACAGTTTAGCGAAAATGAAGCAATTTTTTTAAAAAAAGAACAAAAGATTAAAAAAGGGGAGCAGAAGACTACCAGTATAAAATTGATATTACTAGAAAACATACGCAACAATGCGAAGCTGATTGATGATAAACTTGCGGAAATCACGGTTTGCGACCCGGCAGTAGGTTCCGGTGCCTTTCCGGTTGGCATGATGAGCGAGATTGTAAAAGCCAGAAATGTGTTGTCTGTTTTTATAGATGATAAAAAGAGAAAAACCTATAATTTCAAACGCCAATGCATTGAACATTCCCTTTACGGCGTGGACATAGACCCAGGCGCGGTGGAAATTGCCAAACTGCGGTTGTGGCTGTCACTCGTGGTGGATGAGGACGACATTAAAAACATCAAGCCGCTACCGAACCTGGACTATAAAATCGTATGCGGGAATTCTCTGCTTGGAGTTGAAAAAAACCTGTTTAACTTTAATCTTTTCAATGAACTGGAAAAATTGAAACCCATGTTTTTCAATGAAACCAACCCGACCCAAAAGCAGAAATACAAAACGAAAATAGATGACTTGATCAGTAAAATAACCAGCGGA
>Ga0255431_1094_pt1 | contig 17434 bp, 10 predicted proteins | sample ANMaggSeSYBR02J5_FD_182633 | JGI IMG/M metagenome (GOLD analysis project Ga0255431, IMG submission 182633) | Sediment cell enrichment communities from methane seep in Santa Monica Basin, California, United Staets - ANME aggregate JGI... | ecosystem: Environmental > Aquatic > Marine > Cold seeps >... | reverse complement strand
GCGAAAAGGAAAAACAAACAGTCCTCAAAGAAGCAATATTCCGGAGCGCTATTTGGTCACTTCGCAGCAATTGCCGGATGCATCCCGAAGTCCTTACAATTTGTGAGCAAATCTACCAAGAGGGAAAACTGAGCCGTTTGGCTCGGCTTTCCCTCAAATCAATTCTGATCAAGTTGAAACCAGATAAATACAAGATAGATGGGGCCTCCAACAATTAAATTCAGATAGTTAACAATCTCTTACATTTTGCTTGATTGTGGACATATCCACGAGTCAGGAAAATCCTTATCCTGTCCCGTAGGGACATTTTGAGAATAGCCTGGTAATTTATTGCCAGGTTCGATGTATAACAAAATGCATTCAGTCCCATAGGGACGGCAGAATTTTGTACTGATGATGTTTGACTACCTTTCAATTCGATTTACCCTTTTCTGTCGTCCTTACAGGTGCTTCTGACCCAGCCAGATTGACGGCGGACAAGCCTTGGCATCTGACCTCTGTCCCTTCCTCCGATAACTGTAAACAGTGAACCGTTACAAATATTCTTTTGTCGTAGGGCAGGGCTTTAGTCTTGCATTAAAGATATCTATGGTGGCAATGCTACCGGCAGAGACTTACGTTAAAGCAACTTAACCAAGGTAGCCACAATCGCTGCCTGTGCCACAAGCATACACCGGCTACCCATTTGATGATATCGGCTCTAATGTCGGCCAGGCGTTCATCAAGGTATTGCCGTGTAACCAAACGTTCATTCACTATTTCAGCGATAATTTTTGTTTGTTCCGCGGCCTGTTCTTCAGTAAAGCCTACAGCCTTTAATCTTTTAACATTTTCAAATGTATCAGACACGATAGATGTCATAGTTAACCTCCAAAATAAGATTATCACGGATACGATAAATATGGCAATAACAAATTAAAAGATGAAGTCGGCAGGGAGAACGCTGGCAACGTTCCTTATTTTTCAGGCAAATATGGAATGTTTGCATGATGGTTACAGAAATTAATAGGTCTGTTCAACCCCCTAAAATAGTCATATTTTTAGCTGAAAAATTAGATATTTTAAGGGCCAATAGAATCTATAACCTCTTGGATTTTAACTTATTTCTTCATAATGAGAATTGCTGGTATAATATTCTTGAAATGGTGAACATAAGGGTATAGTATTAAAATGAGAAGTAGATATAAACATGAGAATGTTTGGCATCCTTCAAATAGGTTTGAAAAATGATGATCAGATCGCCTTTGTTCGATCTCAAATCTGTGTGTCTACTTGGGGAAGTTATTTCGTATAGGATCCCTATTATTTACATCAGGTTCTATCTCATCTATCACAGACATTTTACGTGAACTGGAGAAAATTTATGAAAAAAGACGAAGGAAAAAACAAAAAATCTTTTTCAGTAGAAAATACGAAAAGGAATGAAACTGAAGATTCTATAAAGCTTCAGGCTTCTTCTACAAATTCAAACGAAAGCGGAAATATAGACAAAGTAAGGGATATTCTTTTTGGCTCCCAGGTGAGGGATATTGGAAAAAGAACAAATCGTCTTAAAGAAGATATGCTTAACGAGATTTCAGCGTTAAGAGATGAAACACAGAAGCATTTTGACTCGTTGGAAAGTTACATAAAAAAAGAGATGGAAGCGATGAGCGACCGGCTTTCTTCAGAGCAAGACCGGCTTAATAAAACGGCAAGAGAACTTCGTCAGGACATTTTGGACCAATCAAAAAATTTGTCCGATGAAATCCGCAAGAAAAATAAAGAAACCATAGCCATACTTGAACAACGAACACAGGAACTGCGGGAAGACAAAATTGGCCGTTCTGCTCTCGCAGAACTATTTACTGAGATGGCTATACGGTTAAGCGATGATCTTGCCCAAAAATTAAACCCTGAATCAAAGGGTTCAGGCGATGAATAAGTCATCCGTGCCTGATGATAACAATGATGATCCAGACAATATTAATTATCCTTCCGGTGAAGAATTAGAAAAACTGCGCAGCCTGTTACTGGGCCCTGAGCAAGAACAAATTCGCCAACTGCAAGAGCGTTTGGATAATCCTGAACTTCATGCAAATGATATAGGACGGGATCTTCCACAAGCGATTGTTATGCGGTCAAACCGGGATGATAGACTTAAAACGGCATTAATGCCCACAGTAGAAGGAATTGTTAAGGCCTCAGTTAAAAAGGATTATAAAATCTTTAGCGACGCTCTTTTCCCCGTCATTGGTCCGGCCATAAGAAAAGCTATCTCTGAAACCTTTAAAAGCATGATTCAGTCTATTAATAAAACTCTTGAACAAAACTTTTCGTGGCAAGGATTAAAATGGAGGATAGAAGCTTTCAGGACGGGAAAATCATATGCCGAAATTATCCTTTCTCACACTCTTTTATACCGGGTTGAACAGGTCTTCCTTATACACAAAGAAAGCGGGTTATTGCTTCAAAATGTAAAGGCTGAGTCGGTGGTTTTTCAGGATGTGGATATGGTTTCAGGTATGTTGAAAGCTATTCAGGATTTTGTACAAGATTCATTTAGGACAAAACGAGGCGATACACTCAATACTTTAGAATTTGGAGAGCTTGCAGTTTGGATAGAACAAAGCCCGCAGGCCATACTGGCGGCCGTTATCAGAGGAATCGCCCCAGTGGAGCTTAGAACGGTTTTTCAGAATGCTCTGGAAAACATTCATCTTGAGAAAAATGAAGCTTTGGAATCTTTTGCCGGTGACACCAGTCCATTTGAAGCAGTAAAAAACCAACTCGAAGATTGTCTCCAGTCTCAACTCAAAGCAAAGAAACAAAAATCATCCTTTGTTTTATGGATATTACTATCAGTATTTGTCGTTTTTATAGGAATTTTGAGTTTCTTTCCCTTTCGTGATCATCAGCGATGGACGCATTATCTGGAGGAATTGCAGCAAACACCCGGAATTGTGGTTACCTCCACCGAAAAGCATGGTGACAAATATCATATCTTTGGGCTTCGCGACCCTTTATCCAATGATCCGTTAAAAATTCTAAAAAATGCCAGGCTTGATCCTGCCGAAGTCGTATTCCGCCTGGAGCCATACTATTCAATTTATCCTGAATTTATGCTGAAAAGAATCGAAAATATACTTAATCCGCCGGAAACCGTTCATTTTGAAATAAAAGAGGGAGTCCTATTTTCGCAAGGTTCAGCTCCTCACCACTGGATATTTGAAACCAGGAAGCTGGCCAGGTTGATACCCTGGCCTGTACAATACAGGGATGACAATATTATTGATATTGAACAAAAAAAGTTTGATAAATTAAGCGAAAGGATCAATAAACAATATCTACTGTTTAAAACCAATGCAAGCCAATATACTTTTGAACATAAGAATAAGCTGAGGGAAATAGTATCCGATATAAAAGGATTGCTGCAGTTAGCCCGGGCGCTGGATAAAAATGTTCATATTCAAATTGTCGGTCATACAGATAGCTTTGGAGCGGAGCGGGCAAACCTGAGGCTTAGCCGAAAACGGGCAGATAATATTCTTTCAGCTCTCATTGCAAAAGGTCTTAAAAAGGATAATTTTAGTGCAATAGGAATTGGTGAAGGCGAATCTTCAAATGAAGAAACTAATGAAAACGCCGATGAAAATAGCCGCTGCGTAACTTTGCGTGTAATTATTAGTGATATTCAAAATTAAAGAACGGAATATATCAATGATAAAGAAAAAGATTTGTATGTTAGGCGCATTTGCCGCAGGTAAGACCAGTCTGGTGCAACGATATATCACCGGAATTTTTTCTGAAAAGTATTTCACAACTATCGGGGTTAAGATTGATAAAAAAACAGTTATTAGAAATGAGCAGGTCGTTGAGCTTTTGCTTTGGGATCTTTATGGAGAAGACAAATTTCTAAATGTGCAAGCATCCTATTTAAGGGGATCGTCGGGATATTTTTTAGTGATAGACGGTACCCGCAGAGAAACATTGGAAACAGCCCGTATATTGCAAAATAGAGCGGAAGAGGCAATCGGCAAGAAGCCCTTTGTTGTGGTTATTAACAAATCTGACCTAAAATCAGAATGGGAAATTGATACCAATGCATTAGATGAATTATTAAGCGGTAGCATTGCTGTAATCGAAACCAGCGCTAAAACAGGCCAGTGTGTGGAGGAAATTTTTACTACTCTAACAAATAAAATGATGGAGGGTTAAACAATCAGCTTGCCTGCGCCGATATTAGATTACCTTCATGATCTAACTGTAGAAAAGTGCAGCCCTGCCTATCTTTTTGTAGAAAAAGACGGGTGTTTGATCAAATGGGGCGGTGAATTGTCGGGCTATGGGATTAAAGATCTCTCAGAAGGAGAATCCATAGTAAATACGCTGTTTTTTACAGAAGGCCTCTTTCCCTTAAACGAAAAATCTTTATTTTTTCCCCGCGTAAAAGTAGAAAACAACCGTTCCACGGATATTCATATTTTTGCCGCTGATGAAGGGTATTGGATACTGCTGTTGGATGCATCTGCAGAAGAACGCCGTTGGACTGTTCTTCAACAAAATATGAACGAATTAAGTCTGCTGCGCAGCAATCTGTCTAAAAAGCGTCAACTCATTACGAGTATGGAAACAAATGAAGTTTTATTCAATTTGCAGGAAAAGGGTGAACGCCGCTACGTAACCGTTCTTTTTGCGAAAATACATGGAATTAACGCCTATAGCCGGCAGGCCGCGTCAGAATCGCTTTTTGCAACTTTAGAACAACATTTTAGCGCTATGGCCCGCTCCATCATTGATGAAGGCGGAACCCTTAATGAGATAGCTGGGGATAGGCTCATAGCTGTATTCGGTCTTGAGCATGCAATTGAATCGTCGTCATTGCATGCGGTTCAGGCTGCATTATCAATGTTTGATGATTTGAAAGAAATAAACCGATTAAATGTCCAACATAACCGGCCTGAATTTAATATTGGAATAGGCATTACATCGGGACAGGTAAGCCTGGGAGTTATCCGCATTAAAAAGCAAAAAATTTTCAACGCTGTTGGTGATGCGGTGCATATTGCTGCCCGCCTTGAACAAGAGGCAGGCCCTGATAAAATTTATATAGACCGAAACACATTTAAACATATCAAACAATTTCAAAAACTATTTTCCGCGTCTACATTGCGTATGCCGAGTGTCAATGAAACTTTACAAGTCTTTTCGTGCGAGGTAGGCTGATGAATGATTCTATACTGAAAAATCTTTTTAAATACTTGAATATAGCCGTTCTGAAACGATTAAGTAATGACTCTTTTCAATTGATTGGAACCATGCCTGTCTGGTTGAAAAACCTGTATCCGGATTCTTTTGATAAAGATAAAACAATAAACCTGGGCGAGAATTCACCTTTTCTTGAAAATTTCCTGATAGACGCCGAAGATTTCTGGAAACCGGAAACTTCCGACAAATTATGGTCGGGCCAGTGGATTGAAGAAAGCCCTACAGGTGAAGAGTATTTCATGGAAGCCACCGCGCTGGTCCAAGATAAAACAAAAATATTGTTAATTGAATTGAGCAGGTATTCCCATGAGGAAAAACAATCCATTATCCAAAAAGGCAGGGACCTGGGGTTGGATTACCGCCGTCTGGATAAACTAATGAGTACCTTGAAGGAAAGTGAAGCCCGGTTCAGGGATTTATTTAAAAATTCACCGGACGCCATCTTTGTGGAAGATCTTATGGGCAATGTCCTGGACGTCAATCCAGCCGCTTGCAGCCTTCACGGCATTGAGCGTAAAAACCTGATCGGCATGAATGTCACGGATTTGGTTCCTCTCGGTGAAAGGGAACGAGTGAGCAGCAATTTCCCGGTTAAAATTAAAGAAGAGTGGAAAGATAAAGAAAGTTTTAGCTTGACGGCAGACCGCCGCTCTGTTCCTGTAGAAATCAGCGGCACACAAATAGAATACCTCGGTAAGCCGGCATTACTGTTGCAGGTGCGTGATATTACAAAGCGCAGGGAAATGGAGGATGAATTAAGAAAACATCGTGACCGCCTGGAAGAATTGGTAGACGAACGCACTGCTAAACTTAACGCCGTTAATTTGAAACTTCGGGAGGAAATAAACGAGCGTAAGGTTGCCGAAGAGGCTCTGCGCTTGAGCAAGGACAAATACAGTATTCTTTTCCAGGGTTCAAACGATATTATCTTCATACACGACTTAGATAACAACCTTTTAGAAGTAAACCAAAAGGCCGTAGATATATTTGGTTATACAAAGGAAGAGTTTTTATCCCTTAAGTTGCCGCAGCTTAGAGGGCCGGAAACGGAAGAGCAAGCCGGATATGCCGATGAGAAGATTGAAAAAGATGGTTTTGCGGTCTTTGAAATTGATTTTCTAAAAAAAAACGGCGAGCTTATTAATGCCGAAGTTTCTTCAGGTTTATTTGAAATAGGCGGGAAAAAAGTTGTACAGGCAATCATTCGCGACATAACTGAGCGAAAACAGCTTGAAGAGCAGTTGCGTCAAGCACAAAAGATGGAAGCCATTGGCAGGTTAGCCGGCGGTGTCTCTCATGATTTTAATAATTTGTTAACAGTTATCACAGGCTATAGCGACCTACTGATGTTAGATATAGCAAAAAACGATCCAATGGTTCAATTTATAAAAGAAATTAAAAAGGCCGCTGTTAGAGCCGAGTCGCTTACCAGGCAATTATTAGCCTTCAGCCGCAAGCAGGTAACACAGCCCATAGTACTTAATATCAACAATTTAATTGAAAATATGAAGAAAATGTTAGGACGGCTTATCGGGGAACATATTGAATTGATTACTTCATTAGATCCTGAAACCGGCCATATCAAAGCCGATCAGGGGCAGATTGAGCAAGTCGTTATGAATTTAACAATCAATGCCCGCGATGCCATACCTCAAGGCGGAAAGATTACAATCGAATTGCAAAATATGAACTTTAAAAAATCATTTACCTCGGAAGGTATGGAAATCAAGGCAGGTTTTTATATAATGCTTACCATAAGCGACACTGGCATTGGTATGGATAAAAAGACGCAGAACCACATTTTTGAACCTTTTTTTACAACTAAGAAGGTGGGGGAAGGCACCGGACTGGGTTTATCCACTGTTTACGGAATTGTTCAGCAAAACAACGGATATATGACCGTTCAAAGTGAGTTGGGGATGGGCTCTGTTTTTCAAATTTATTTTCCATGTGTCAAAGAGGTCTCTGATAAAAGAGAAGAAATCGCTCGTTCCCAGGATTTCCTGAGAGGTAATGAGACAATTTTAGTGGCGGAAGACGAAGACATCGTTAGAGAGCTTGCCTGCCAGGTTTTAAGGATTTATGGTTACAATGTATTAGAAGCGCCCCATGGCGGAAGCGCTATCCTTAAATGTGAACAATATAAAGATAACATCCATCTCATCCTTTCCGATATTGTAATGCCCGAAATAAGCGGCCCTGAATTAGTAACGCGTCTTAAGTTGTATTACCCTGAAATGAAAGTATTGTTTATGTCTGGTTATACGGATGATGCGATTGTCCGGCATGGAATATTAGAGGATAATGTACAATTTATTCAAAAACCCTTCAGTCCTGTTTCATTGCTTAAAAAAATCCGCACAGTTCTAGAAACGAAAAGATAAGACGACAGATTTTGCACTTATAATACAATTCCCTTTCCCTATTCGGACACAGGAAAAATTCGCTGAAGAGGAAAACGTAAATGTTTAGTTCCATTTTATATCGAAGAATTTGTTTTGTCATTCTTTTTACAGTTCTATGTTATTCAGTAACTATTTATATTTTTTCTGTACCTTTGATCAACAAAACGGTCTATAGTAGAGAAGAAGAAGCGGCAAAGACCATTCTGGACAACATGGCTGAATTTGTTAAGTCTAAACACTTCAGCTTAGAAACATACAGAGCATCTGCTCTTGACGCTCACAAAAAAGAACTCAAACATATCATTCAAATCCAGGAAAACTTTCTTAAAGCAAAATACAATCAATATAAGACTGGGAAGTTGACTGAATTGGAAGCAAAACAGCGTGCCTTAGAAACATTACGTAGTTTTAAATATGGAAACAATGATTATGTCTGGCTATCATCATACGATTCCGTGCTCATTTCGCATCCCGATCCCAAACTGCATAATGCTGATTTTTCCCAGGTTAAAGACATAGATGGGAATTTAATCGTTCCACCGATGGTTCGGGTGGCAAGGGAAAATGGCGAAGGGTATACATCCTACTGGTGGAAAAGACTTGGGGAAGAAAAGCCTATAGAGAAAATTACCTATTCCAGACATTTTCCCCAATGGGAGTGGGTCATGGCAACGGGAGTGTATATTGATGATGTTGAAGCCGAGATAAACAGCCTTAAAGAGAAGATGATCAATGAACTTCGGCAGATGATACACACGATAAAAATCGCTCGGACAGGCTACATGTATATATTTGATTCCAATATAAATATGATTATGCATCCCAACCCCAATATTGAGAACACTGATTTTTCTTCTCTTCTTAATCCTGAGACCAGCAAATCAATTGGAAGGGAACTTATGGCGGCAGCAAAAACTCCGGAGGGAAAGCTTTATTACAAGTGGGATAAGCCCGATGATAAAGGTTATTACATTTATGATAAAATTTCATGGGTAATATATAATAAGGAATTAGACTGGTATATTGTCTCTTCAGTATATACTGAAGAACTCAACAGTAGTGCTATCATGCTGCGCAACAGGATTTTCAGTGTCTCCGTGGTAATGTTCCTTCTTTTCATCGGAGTTGCCATAATATTTGTTAACAAAATTCTGGTACCTGTAAAGAAACTGTCTGATATGGCTGTCAGGGTGAAAAACGGTGATCTATCCGCTCAATGTGACATTACCGGTAAAGACGAATTCGGTATGCTGGCAATGACTTTCAACGGCATGGTAAGCCAAATAAAATCCCACATAAAAGAACTTGACAGCAAAGTGCAGGAACGGACACGAGAGTTGGATAAAAAAAATGAAAAACTGTTAAAAGAGATCGCCGAAAGAAACAGAATGGAGTTGGAAACCAAGAAAGCCAATGAAAAATTAACGATCTGGGTAGACGAGTTAAAACAGCACAACCATGAAATGTCTCTGCTGAACCAGATGGGTGATATGCTCCAGGCATGTCATACAATTGATGAAACATTCAGAGTCATAACTGAAACCTTTGAAGGACTTTTTCCAGGTGAAGCCGGTTCGTTATTCTTTCTGAAAAATTCAGGAAATCTGTTGGAGACCGTAGCTACCTGGGGAAATTATTCCGATGATGATATTTTTCAACGAGAACACTGTTGGGGGTTAAGGCGCGGCAAGGTACATCAAGTCGTAAAGCCCGGTAGCGGTCAGGTATGCCAACACGTTAAAGCCACACCGCCATTTGGATCATTATGTGTCCCATTGGTCGGGAAGAGCGAAGTCCTGGGCATGCTTCATCTTAGATTTGACGGATACGATCCTGATTTATCGGAAGAAGAGAACAAACGTTTATTGGAATCCAAACAGCAGATGGTCATGACCGTCGCAGATCATTTGTCCCTATCGTTAGCCAATTTGAAATTAAGAGACCGACTGCAAGAACTTTCTATACGAGACCCCCTCACAGGACTATACAACCGCCGGTTTATGCAGGAATCACTGGAAAGGGAAATTATAACAGCCCAACGGGACAACTCTGATGTAGGTATCATCATGATTGATGTGGATCATTTTAAAGAGTTCAATGACAACTATGGCCATGAGGCCGGAGATGTTGTTCTTAAAGAACTTGGGGCATATTTTAGAAAGAACTTTCGAGGTGGAGATATTGCATGTCGCTTTGGTGGGGAAGAATTTACGATAATAATGCCTGGAACATCATTGGAAAATGCGCATAAGCGTGCAGAAAAACTGCATCTTGGTGTTAAAAATGAACTTAGTGTTAAATACCTTGATAAAAATCACAATATTACAATTTCGGTGGGAGTTGCGGTTTTTCCTGTAAATGGCTCTAATTCAAAAGATTTACTTATTGCATCGGATACTGCTCTATATCAGGCAAAAAATGCCGGCCGAAATCAAGTTGTAATTGCGGAAATTATTAAATGAACTAGCTATGAGGTTTGCAAAAGGTTGTATCTAAAATATTGCCAAACACTGACTAATGATCCTATGCTTGAATCCTGAAAGTGCCAAACCATCTATTTAACCGACGAGCAACGCAGTCATGCGAGATGGATCGGCGCATCAAAATGTGAAGTTATTTTTGGGCGAGTCCTTATGTTTTTCCCTAAAAATTTAAGTTCATTCCGGCTATGAACCTGAATCCATCGTCAGGATAACCTGCATGAGACTCGAAATCAGTATTACAAAGATTATTAATATGGACGAAGATTTCGCAGGGTAGCGATTTAATCAATATCGGATGAATAGTCTTTAAATTTACCACACAATAGGAATCTAATTTCTTGGACTGAACAGTGCCCGGACTGCTATATTGATGGCTTAACACCTTGAATATTGCCTCAACCTTTGTCCCTGTCGGAAGCACAAATTTTCCTGTAAGCTTTGCATTATGTCGTGGCGAATATGGCAGGTCTTTGCTTGTTTCCTTGTTTTCTGTGTCCTGATAAATGTAGCTCAAATCCAGGGAGATATTTTTCTGCCATTTGGAGGTCAAAAAGATCTCCACCCCCTGCTTATAAGCCCGCGAGATGTTATCAGGGTGATAGATCAGGTTTTCATCCCTTAAATAAGTAATCATGTCCCTGGTATCTGTTCTGAACAATGTTGCATTAAAAATAGTTTTTTTGTTAAAGCTATGCTCCAGGCTCAGATCATAAGAATAAATTTCTTCTTCACTCAGATCAGGATTCCCTCTTACCTGGTCAATGGAGCCGTGGCTTGGCTGGTATAATTGATTAAAGGTGGGAATCTCAACTGAGTATCCGGCATTGGTCTTGAGCAAGGTGTTTGGGCCAATTGTGTAGCTCAGACCAATGTTTCCCGCAGGAAAGTATCCAAAATCGCTGGTGTGCTCTCCCCTTAGACCAAGGCTGATTGTAAAGTCATAGATTTCACGATCGTGCTGCAAATGAAGCGATGCCTTTTCACGATGATGATCACCTGAAATATCATGTTTTACCTCGTTTTTTTCTAACAAGCCCCCCAGTCTCAACGCTCCTTTTTCTTCATGTGACCAGATGGTTTCACCCTTCATCCCGTATTTATAGTTTTCTAATGTCGATATTCTTCCGTCATCGGCTCTATCTTTGAGGTCCCCATTATCCGCATACCATTTTATTGTGAACTCGCCTGTATCGCCTATGAGTCCGTCCGTATGAAAGTCGAGCGACCCCTTCCGGTATCTTTGCCTGGCATTGGGGGTTTCATTATCAGTAGGTCCTGGAGATCCATGCTCTGTTTGGTAATAACGAACGTTAAGGTCATATTTGGTTTGGAACTGGCTTTTTTTGCTCCAGTTAAAACTGAAGTTGCCGCTGTCTCTGTCACAGTTGGGACGTTTCCCATCTTTGTGACCGCCTCCGGCCGTGAGCATGATGTTTCCCTGATCCTGGGAAACGGTGTAAGTGCAACTGGCATTGGCCGTGCCATAGGAACCGCCTCTCATCTTGACTCGGCCTTTGTTTCTGCTTTTTTTGGATGTGCTTCTTGTTGGACTTACAGTCACAATATTGACTGCCCCTGCTGTACTACCCTGCCCAAGCCAGACAGGTACAGGCGGCTTGAACACCATAACCTGTTTTACGATTTCAACAGGGATACTGTTCAGATCAACACCGCCATACTGGCTGGAGTTGATCGGCCTGCCGTCCACCAGGATCAATACAGAACCTGATCCACCGCCCCTGATGGAGATTTTTGTTCCCATAGAACCGCTGCTTTGCCTCACATCCACACCCGGCATGGAAGCAAGTGCCTCTCCTACTTCAAGGAAGTTCCGTTTTTTTATCTCCTCCTGATTCATGATAACCACATTCTGTGGATGGTTTTTCACATATTCGGGAATCCGTTCTGCCGTAACAGTGATCGGGGCCAGCCTTTGAACCTGGCCTTCAACCCTGGTTGAATGATCTTCGGCCAGAAGCGGTGCTGATAAAAGAAAAAATAGTAAATACCCTATAAAAAATGGGAATGATAAAATGTGACGGTTTATATTTTTCATTTGATTGTTCGTATGCTCCTTATATATAAAAGATTTGCTGCTATATCATAGAGATAATGTTCCTTGAAGCCATTTTTTGAAAACAACATCCTGAATCTGATAATTACCGTTTTTTACAATAATTTCTTTTTTTATAAGACTTGACAGGGCTTTTGTAACCAAAGAACCGGTTTTCAGGTTAACCGATTTTAAAGAGTTTGCATTAAAAAGGTTGGATCCGTTATTCAACAGGATCAGCTTTAAGGTTTTTTTTTGATTGATACTTAAGATTTCCCATAATATGGTGTGTTCCAGACTTCTCTTTTCTACGATTGCATTTTCCACCTTATTGATAATATCAGTGGAAAATCCTTTTTTTGCCGGTTCCTCCCAGAGATGAAACAGGAAATTCTGGATATACATTGGATGGTTTTCAAATTTTGCTGCAATTTCTTCTATCAGTTCAGCAGGAAGATGCACCTTCTTTCTGCTGAATAGATTCTGAACCCAGGGAATATAATGTTTTGTTTCTATTTTGCTTAAAGGAAAACTCTCTGCCAATTTATAAAATGCGCGGGTATTTGAGTTAAACATTTCAGTTATCAGGTGTTGCTGGCTGCCCGCAAAAAGATAACAAATATTTGAGTGTTGCTGAATAAACGAGCGCAATCTTTTTTCAAAACCTTCTTCTGTATAAGAAGCAACTTCCTGGAATTCATCAAAAGCAATCACCAGTTTACGTTTTTGTGAATATTTTGAAAGAATATTCATCAGTTCTTCCAAAATTATTTTTTCATTAACTGCCTCAAAGGATGGTGAAACTAACGTGCCTCCTGTTGATGAATCTATACTTAAATTGAGTTTGATATTTTTAAGGGCACTGCTGACTGATTTAAGGAGTTTTTCAAAATTTGATTCCAGTTGATTTAAACCCTGAAAAGTTCTGGTGATAAAATCCTTTTCAGATATCGTTCCATACAACTCAATATGCATAGCTCCGATATTGAAATTTTTTTTCTTGATATCACAAAAAAGTTGCTGGATTAATGAGCTTTTCCCGTATCTTCTATGGGAATATAAAAGTACATTTTGAGACCCTTTTACATAGCTAAGCAGCTCAGACAGTTCTTTCTTGCGATTGCAAAAAGACTCCCCTGTAACATAGTTGCTGTAGGCAAATGGATTTTTCATGTTTTACCCCACGGTCTACCCTGCTGGGTGTATTATATATTACACTTTTATAATTATACCCATAAGTGTAATATATAATACATATTATGTATAATGTCAAGCATTACATCCTCTTTGCACGCCTTTTGGATGTTGCGGAATCCTTTTTTTATATCTTTTTCCTCCACCCAGCGGCCAAAAGACCAATGAGGCCAATGACAATGGCTATTATTATCCATGATGAACTTGAGACGGTTATTTTTGTATCTTCCGGTTTTTCTTCTATCATCTCGTATCCTTCAATCTTTTCTTTATCCGGCTCCGCACCTTTAACTACCTGTTCCTCCTGACGAATCTCTTCGGTAATCTTTGCGAGCTTCTCTTGCAATACTTCTCTCTTTTCTTGCGCTTCTTCCAAACTCATTCCGGTTGCCCTGGAGATAACTACCTGAAATTGATTAACCAACGCAGGGGACAACATTCCAGGAAGAGAAATTATGTTTGCCACCATCTGATTTAAAGCAGGATTGTCGCAGATATGGTCACAACAGGTAAGTCCTTTTTCAATAACGCTCATCGTGTAATCTACAGCCAGTCTTTTTTTTGTTTCATCCGGAGCGTCCCAATATTTCTTGCGAATGGCTTCAAGCATCCGGGCATTGATTGACTGCATTGCCCAGGGGTTGTGTTCGTCAAAAAATTCCTTGAGCTCAAGATTATATTTATCCTCAGTATAAACCTCGTAAACCTGTTCCCACTTGGTCTCATCAATGGCAAAGGGCGTGGTTACCTGCCAGCCCCACATAAATTCTACAAATCTGCTCATTTCCCTTGCCCCCGCATAATTTTCTTTCTTCATCGGCTCAATCCATTTGGGATTAAGATAACGGGAGCGCAACTCTTCCCCAATAGTCCTCTCAATATCCTCAATATGGGCGGCATCAGGATTTTTCTGGTCGGAGATTAAAACATCGGGATATTCACCGCTTGCATGTTTTACAGCAAGGGAAAGTCCGCCCAAGTATTGAAAAACATCATCATTATCCATTGTCATATAAAGGTTACTTGACCTTGTGTGCATGGTAATCTTGATATCTTCCAGGTTCTTCTTATAAACGGATTTGAGCGGTTTTCCCCAGACACCTTTTCCATATCCAAAGGAAACAAAATTAATGAACACATCGCTAATCTCCTCATCACTTTCCCATAGGCCGCTATGGGCAATGAGGTCAGGCGTTTTTGTTCCATAACTGCCCGGCATGGCAGAGAACACCCTTATTTTGCTTAAATTTTCTGCTTCTTTTTCGCCGTAGCCTTTTTTTATAAGATATTTCTTTATCTTTTGACTGTGTATGGCAATAAAGTTCTCCACATCTTTTAACTGGCTTGCCTGACGCACGGCTTCATCTAAAAGAAGAATTACATGGGAAAAGCAATCACGAAAAAGGCCTGAGGTCTGCATATGAACGTCTATCCTTGGTCGGCCAAGGATTTTCCCGGGAATGGGTTCAACCCCGGTTACCTTATTATTTTTATCCCATACAGGCTTCATTCCCAAAAGATAAAGCGCTGTGCCTACTTGAGTCCCCTCATTGCGCTGTAGTTCAGTGCTCCAGAAAACAAGTCCGATTTTGTCGGGATATTCTCCCTTTTCCTTTAAATACTTATCAACCATTTCTTCGGCCTGTTTTTTGCCCAGAATCCAGGCATCATTTGACGGAACTTTTGCAGGGTCAAAACCATAAAAGTTTTTGCCTGTTGGAATGGCCTCGGGATTTCTCAAAGGGTCATTTCCTTCGCCAGAAGGAATATATTTTCCTTTTAGGCCGGCAATAAGACGATTTATCTCCAGGTAGCAAAGGCTCAATTTTTTCTCAATCTCACTTAAAGAGAGTTCCCGGTTCCTTTCTTTAATCAACAGGCTGAATTCTTTCAACGCGTCCCCTTGCGGAGAGATGCCAAAGGTATGCAGGCCATAAGGCACATTGGCCTCCTGCAACTCTATCAGATAATGCTCAATTTCCTCTATCGCCTCTTCGTTTATTTCTTCAAGAAGAAGATCCTTGTCTAAACCCAGTTTTTTCACCAGGGTCTTGATTCTCTTGAATTTCTCTCTCGCCAGTTCAACGCTGCGGGTAAGAGCATCGTTGTATTCATCTATTAAAACAGACAGATCCCGATACTCCTCATAAGCCCCAGCCTTTTTCATTGCCGGAATAAGATGGTCAATAATTACACCCCGTCCTCTGCGCTTTGCCTGTATTCCTTCACCAATATTATCTACTATATAGGGATAAAGATTGGGTATGTCCTGGATGAGAACCTCCGGTGGACAGGACTGACCAAGGCCGACCTGCTTGCCGGGAAGCCATTCGTGGGTGCCGTGTTTTCCCAGTGAAACAATAGCATCAACTTTAAATTCACGCTTCAGCCAGAGATAAAAGGCAGTGTATTGATGATGAGGCCAGAGTTGTGTGGAATGATATAGTTTCATCGGATCATCACCCCAACCCCTTGAAGGCTGTGGAAGGAGGATGACATTGCCTAAATTTATACAAGGAATAATAATCTCCTTGTCCTTAATCATAATTTTTGAATTTTCTATCTTGCCCCATTCGGATTCTAACTTTTCTTTGTAGTCCGTATCTATTTCTTTATACCATTTCAGATATTCAGAAACAGGCAAACGGATGACCTTTTTGGTCTTGATTAACTCATCAAGTTCACCCGGAACCCAGGAGCCGATATTGCGGCCGCTTTTTAAAACAAGATTTTTTATTTCTTCTTCTGAAGGAAGTTTTCCATTGATGGTATAGCCTTCCTCACGCATTCTCTTTAAAATCCCCTCCAAACTGCGGAAAACATTAAGATAACTTGCTCCCACATTCTGTTTACCCGGAGTGTGGTTCCAATACATAATGGCAATCTTTTTATCTTTGTTAGCCTTTGTCTGGAGATTTCTCCATGCCTTTATCCGTTTGATAAAAAATTCAATATGTTCCGCAACAGGCTTATGCACATAAACCTCTTTACCTGTGCGTTTATCTTGCATGACCACCCTTCCGCCGAGAACAGAAGGTTCAATCAGACCATTAAATTCCGGGGTGCATACTGCATGAGAAAGCTCTATTGGCCCCAGTCCCTGAGGTGACTCTCTCCATTCAGGGATGGTCATAGAAAATATCCTGATACCATTTAAAAGGGGAACTCCTAATTTTATTAAATTTTTCTTTGTTTTTTCATCATCAATAGCAGCAAATTTGAAGGAAAGAGCTGCAATTAAATTAACCCTGGATTTTCTCTTTTCATCAAAGAAGAATCTTTCCGGCGCAAGATATGAGGGAAAAGAATAAACAGGTAAAACATTGATGTTATTTTTTTCTAAATGTTCTATGAGCGAACTTACCACATCTCCTGCTTCTCCGGGAAAGGCATTGCTGGAAAAATCAGGAATTCCTACCCAAAAACCTTTTTTTTTATAAAGCCCTTTTTTTTTATACCAGGCGAAATATTCGTTAAAGCTAACAAAAATTTTATCACTTTTGGGATGAAAGATACCTGTTTTAGGCACAGTCTGCGGCTCTCCATAGTTAATATCAAGACCGCAATCCCGATTAAGAAGAAAAAGAAGAAGATTTTTGATGTTTTCTTTGATAGCCGGGTTATAATACTGTTTTACTTTAGGGTCAGAAAGAATTTTTTCTGTTTCTGTTACCCCTTTTCGCACACCATATGCCTTTGTCTTCTTAAAATTCACATTCTTTAATACATACCCGGCCAGATCACGATGCATAATATCTACAATTAAAATTTTAGACTGGGCAATAATCTCCTTGTCAATTTCTTTATTTTTCAGATCTTTGTCAGTATAAAAGTGAAAATCATAGCTATCAGCCACCTCAGGGATTTTAACTACTTCGGAAATAGCCTGGCTTATCTTGTAGGAATTGGATGCGCCTACAAGCAGGGTGATTTTCTCTTTGTCCTGCGCAACTACCTGAAAAGATAGCGAAACACATAGACAGAGGGCAATTATACATATCCATAGCAGCCTGTTTTCTGACTTCCGGCCTCTGACTTCCGGCATCTGCTTT
>Ga0255431_1093_pt1 | contig 17456 bp, 23 predicted proteins | sample ANMaggSeSYBR02J5_FD_182633 | JGI IMG/M metagenome (GOLD analysis project Ga0255431, IMG submission 182633) | Sediment cell enrichment communities from methane seep in Santa Monica Basin, California, United Staets - ANME aggregate JGI... | ecosystem: Environmental > Aquatic > Marine > Cold seeps >... | reverse complement strand
TACGCCCACATACCGAAGCGTTACCATGCATGCAAATACTTCTGAATCTCTAAACAGGGTAGAAGTAAAGCGGTTTGCTGAGAGGGTACAATCACAATACCAGGCACCTGTTGCAAATATACTGTTATTGCTTCCCTGCTCTGCCCGTAAGCCTTATTCAATATCCAACAGCCACCAGTTGTTCAACCGTGCCACCGGCAGGAACCGGCGGGCATTGAACGAAGTGATTATCACATCTCCACTGGGTGTAGTACCGCGGGAACTGGAACTGGTATATCCTGCCGCCCATTATGATATACCCGTAACAGGGTACTGGGACCTTGAAGAACGTTCCTGGGTGACAGGGTGCCTTGCGGACTACCTGGAAAACAATAAGTATTCACATATAATTGCCCATGTGGATGGTGCCTACAGGGATATTTGCCAGAGTGCTGCCGAAACGCTGGGTCTTGATATTATATTCACTGCCCAGGGCAGTGTTACATCTGCCCGGTCACTGGGAACATTAAGGTCTACTATATCTGGTATTGTCCGGGATGAGGGGTACGTACTTCGTAAGACCACTGAGCTTGCAAAGAACATGTTGAAAGGGATTGCTAATTACCAGTTCGGCAGAGGTGCAGGATGTCTTTTAGTCCCTGATGGCGCTTCCATAAAGGCACCGTTCCCGAAATACCAGATATGTGATAACAAAAAGCAGCTGGCCAGCCTCAATCCAAGGACAGGTACACTTATCCCAACACTTGAAGGTGCCATGCGGCTTCTTGAACTAGGAACATACCAGATCCAGATAGATGATTTTGTGCCCGGTGGCAGCCTGCTGGCACCTGGTGTGGTGGATGCCGATGTGAACATCCGCCCGTCCGACCAGGTGATTGTATTGGGTGAGCGGGTGCTTGGTGTGGGCAGGGCAATGATGGGGGGTGCCGAGATGGTACGATCTACCAGGGGCATTGCTGTTGATCTGAGGAAGGTTATGGAGACATAATATGGAAATATCATGCTCGTCGCTGTTCCTGTGGGACTATGGTATTGATGAGATAGCAAATATACTGGATCTGGCAGGAATAGAGAATATTGAGTTCTGGACAGAAACACCTGAATTCTGGGGGCACCGCCATGAAGCAAAAGTTGTGGAGCACCTGGATGATGTAATATCCACCTTTTTTAGACACTGCACTGTTCATGCCCCTATCCTTGACCTGAATCCGTCATCTTATAATGAACATGTACGAAAAGCTACTATCAAAGAGACATTTTGGGCCATAGACCTGTCTTCCAGGCTGGATGCCCATGTATTGACCATACACCCCGGTAACAGGACCGTGCACCGGCAGCCAAGCCCGGAAGACATGGAATGGTTCCTGGACTATCTCACTGTTTGTACCGGGTACGCCAGTGAGATTGGCGTTGTCATTGCTCTTGAGAATCTTTCACCCCGTTTACAGAACATGTGTTACGAACCATCCCCAATGGTAGATGTGCTGGCTAAGTATCCTGATCTTATGATGACATTTGACATAGCCCATGCTTTGCAAACAGGTCAGAACAATGCCCTTAATTTTATTGATGAACTTGGCGACAGGATCGTGAATGTACATATGGGGGGAGTGCACAACGGTACTCCACATTACCCTGGACATATGGCCAGGAATACAGGGATTATTGAAATAATTGGCAGGCTCCAAGAAAGTGGGTATGATAATTACCTGACCATTGAGATTGACGATAAGCTGATCGATCAGGACATGTCAAGATCTGAAAAGATATCTGTACTAATAAAAGAAAAAGAATATCTTATACAGGTGTTAAATAAAACAAAAAGTGATGAAGTCCAGGACTATACTGGAAAATATCCAGAAACTGAAACTAATGAATGTGTTCAAAAAATGATTTCATTACATCAAAGAGAAAGTGAAATAGAATTAAATAATCGGGAAATATAATAATATACCACTGGCCAAGGCCATGATCCCTGGTTCAGTTATTGTTATTAAATTCTTGTATCACATCTTTTCCTTCAATGAATACGAGCCCATGTTCATCAGCATACTTCATGGCCCCCTCTTTGGACAGTGCAAGACCGTTCGTTCCATCCAGCATTTCACATATGGCCATGGCAGGGATGATGCCTGCAAATTCTGCAAGGACCACTGATAATTCAGTCTGCCCGGCACGCTGGTTGACCAGACCATCCGCAGCCCTCAACAATGATACATGCCCGGGCGACCTGAATTCGGATGACAGGTCAATGTTTTTACCATTCATGGCCTTGCTGACGAATTCCCCGATCCGGCTTATGGTCAATGAACGGTCCTTATCAGTGATGCCGGTAAAAGTGTTCCTGTGGTTCACCCATAATGAAAAGGAAGATTTGGAATCATAGGGTATATCTCCTTCCTTTTCTACCATTTTTCGAAGTGTCTTTCCATCTCCATTCAAGTCTGAATGGCGTAGAATATCCGCATAAAAGGGAAGTTCAAGCTTTTCGGCAGCCAAAGGGTGTATGGCCACACAGATCAAACCTCCGCCATCCTTTCGCATATTGTAGATATGAGCGGGTGTAACCCTCTGGGCGGGTATGACGAAATCAGTCTCACCCTCACGGGTCTCTGAGTCAAAGAGTAATATCATCTCCCCGTTCTTCAGTGCCTCTGACGCTAGTTGTACTTGATTATTCTTAAAATTATTCATTATGTATCACTTCAACTTATTCTACTAATACTGTAATTTTGCTGCCATCCTTCAATTCAAGTTGTTCTCTCAGGTTCTTTGCTGATATTATCTCAATAATATCGTCAGGGTAATGCGTTCTGTCCGGTATCATTATGGCCCCCTTGGTACCGTTGCCCAGGGATACAGGGTAACAACGCCCCCCTCCGAAGGTGCGGTTCCTGCTGTTGAATCCCTCTATAGTTATCTCGTCTTTTATGTTCAACAGGGTCCGGCATACTATGCTTTCTTGCTCCAGTTTTATATTCAGGGTTCCCGGATAGGGGTTGAATCCCAGCAGGTTGACGAACTGGTCTTGATATCCTTTGATGGTAGTGTAATACTGCCCCTCACCCAGACCTGTGATGACATGACCTGTCAGTTCTATCGGTGTTGAACCGGGTTTGAATATCTTGCGGTATTCCAGGTACTCTGCTTCCAGAGCCTGCCGCCCGGCATTGGTTATCTTGATGTGCTGGCCCGCAGGCTTAACTTCACGACTAATGTATCCTGCATGTTCAAGAGACTGCAGCCGCCGGGACGCAGTCTGAGTGCTGGAAAAAATATGGTTTGCAAATTCAGATGATGATATCCTGGTAATCCCATCAAGTCCGCCTATTAGTGCCAGTTTTTTAAGTGCTGATAAGTCTTCCATTATATTCGCCATTTTTGATATGCATATCAAATATGGAGTACATCATATTAAAGATTATGGAATCGTCCTCAATCAAATATCCCGGGAATGGAGGCAAGCCCTTCATTAATGTCATTGACCAGAATGTGCGGGATGCCTATTACCATTTCATCTTCTGTATACCTGCTGTGCTTTCGCGAACCTTTGCAACCAATGGAAAGGCACAGGCGTTTTGTATTGTATGGAGTAACCGTGCATTCCCCACACACTGAAACCGTACCACTGTTGCTGAATACTAAAGGATGGCCGTTATGATAGGACATGGCCTGTACCAGGCGCATAGCCCTGGCAGGATTAAGGAACATCAGCATTACATCAAACTCTACCTGGTCCTGCTTTACAGGGAATAATTTCACAAAGTTGAATTGTGTATCAAGGTGTGGTAGTGAACCGGCTGCCTGGGCTGCGGCTGCTTTGTTTATGTACCTGCCGGAACTGAAATAATATTCGTCAGGCTGGGGGCTGTCCCTGCCCAGTACATAGGCACCTACAGGACAACCCTGGGCTGAAAAAGAGATGGTTTCGCTATGGCGGGCCTGCTGGACAAGTTCGCAGAAGAGTTTGTCTGTTTTTGGGGCAGGGCCTGTCTGGGTGAATTTGACCCCCACCGGATAACCACTATCCATTAATGCTGTGATGTTCTCTATTGACATTGGTATTTAATTCGGATTCATGTTGTATATAATGAGCACTTGATCCAGCAATCCTTAAATAGTCAACATGCATATATTGACCCATGTTCCTGCCAATCGATGAAAAACAGTTCAAGTTCTGGAAACTCCGGCGAGACGGGCTTCCCAATATCAATATTGCACGCTCGTTCAATATCTCAAGGCAGGCGGTATCCAGGGCGCTCATCACCATGGATAAGCGCATTGAGGATACACTGCTTGAGATGGCGCAGGCAAACCAGATAGAGATGGAGAGTATAAATACCGAGCGGGGTATCCTGTTCGGACACTCAATACCATTTGATGCCAATGCCATCATATTCGTATCGGCAAAACAGGGAGTGCAGGTGTGGTACGAACACGAAGGGGACTGTGGCACATGCAGCAGGTATACACAGTGCATAGAACTGCTGTGGAACTTTGCAGATGAGATGAAGATTAAGCTTGAGAAGACAGATGATCCGACTAAACTTGCTGATGAACTGTTCGGGAAGTTGAGGGGATTGGCATGACACTGAGTTTTGCGCAGACTATACGGAAAATGATGGGGTGGTGTCCGAATCTGGGTGCTATGGAAGCCAGAAAAGCAATGCAATTCGATGACATTGTGGTAAATGCATCCGATGGTGATAATGAATTACCTCAATTGACTTCCGGATGGTTGACTAAATATCGCAACCGGATTTTATTGTACTCACTAATTCTCACGCTGGTGGCTATTTGGCTTTTTATTTCAGAAGGGATAAACAGATTGGACGTATTCATGACAGGTATAATCTCAGGTTTAGTGTTAAGCCTAGTTACAGGAGTAACTGAATGGCGCAAACTCAACAAAGCTGCTGCCGGAGGATTTAGAAGGTTGCAGATAACCAGGAAGCAGATGCTGGTTAACTATCTGGTCATACTTGGACTCATAGTCATTGTCATTTTTATCAGCAGTTATTTCACTGTAAAGACTGGCCACAACATTAGAGATATTTCTGCCTTTAGTTCGGGTTTTGTTTTAATTGTCTGGACCCAGTTTTTTGAAGTGGTTTACTGGGAGCGGAAAAATAAGAAGACATTGATTGTAGAGAAAGCTTCTTTTTACGCGGTAGATGCTAAAGCAGGGGGAAGCAAATGAATACTGTTAAGCAGGGAATCCTGATGGCGACAGCCGCATTCATATTTTCGGCTCTTTTTAGCAATTTTATGGACGGAAGGATTGACTGGCTATTATCCTTTGGTGTTGCGAGCGGATTTCTTCTGGGAAGTGTCTTGATGTACCTCTGGCAGAGGGACGGAAAAAAACAGAGGATGTGATTTGATGCTGGTGGATATAGCAGATAAAATGAAAAGAATGATGGGGTGGTGCCCGAATGCGAGTGCGACCTACACCAAAAAATCATTGCAATTCGATGACCTGACTTTAAATGCGCCAGATCGTGAAGGTAAGATCACTCACGTGGGCACTGGCTGGTTTAAAAAATACCACAACAAAATCTTATTGAAATTATTGCTGATGATGTATATTGCTGTTTTTTCTTTTTATGGGTATGGGAAAGTTAATCCGGATATGTACCTGATAGGCATCATCAGTGGTTTGTTCTTCCATCTTTTCTCGGGAGTGAATGATTGGCACAGATTCAATGGGGCTGCTGGCATAGGGATCGCAGAACCACAACTCACAAAAAAACAAATAGCGATCATATTTCTGGTCATTATAAGTCTAATCGTTTTCTTTGTCTTTTTGGTAACTAACATCACCGGAGGGATGGCTTTTATATCGGGTACTATGTTCTTTGTCTGGATAGAATTCCTCGTAGTGCTCTATTGGGAGTGGAAGAACGGAAAAACGCTGATTATGAAAAAAGCAATCCTTTTTGGGGATCTCAAAATCATAAGGACTGAATAAAATGAGTGTTTTATTCGAAAATATACGGAAAATGATGGGGTGGTGCCCGAGTGTAACTCCAGCTAAATACAACACGATCCAACATGTCGATTTTGTAAATCCTTCACAAACCCCTTCTGGCGGATCAAATGTTGAAAAATTTGAATCTAACAATGTATTGTTCTCTGATAACACATCAGTATTCACTTTTTTCTGTGTTATAAGCGTGAATCTGGTCCTTGCTTTAGGCCGGAATCTGGATTATGCAGTATTGATTCCAATTCTCGTGATAACGTATTCCTTACTTCATTTCCTTGTAATAAAAATGTTTCTGGCGAGTATTTCTATTGATAAAAACGGTGTGTACTTAAAGTCATTCGAAATAAGAGATGTCGTACTAAACTACAAGGACATTAAATCAGTTAAAACATTTAAATTGAATAAACCTTCAATCGCATTAAAAGCAATAGGGCTAATGATCCTTGTTGCATTTCTTGCTCATTCAGTAATATCCGGGGAATGGAAATTGATTGTATCAATTGCCCCCTTGCTGCCATGGTACTTGCTTGTGAAACAGAAGCAAGACCGGGAAAAATATGATCTGGATATACAATTGTATATCGAATCCAAAAAGAAAAAGTGGTATGAACTCTCACCGTATTATTCAGTCATAACAGACCAGATGACCGCATCCGGGATACAGGCTGCTATTGGACATTACACGGGGGCAAAGTGAAATGGTGTCTTTTGAAAGTGTTAAAAGACTTATGGGGTGGTGCCCGGAGCAGGATTTTGAGTTTATGCAAGCCGGGGATACAAAGCACAAAGCAGGCATGCATGATTTTTGTGCCGGATATGGAGACATGCAAAAAAAGCGGTTGGAAAAGGTGCTTGTGGACGTCCCTGTTCTGGATTCAGGCATGATACGAATTTTACTCCCGGTCTGGATTGGAGGATTCATGTTAATGATCATTGTCAATCATTATTCTATCCTTGATATTTTCATTGTTATCGCATACTATCTGGCCGTCTTACTATGGGTTCTTCAAAACCGCACAACGGTAGAACTTTTACATGGTAAAATAATCATACACAGGCCTTTTCTCCGTTCTATTGTGATACAAAAAAATGAGATTATAAAAACTCAGATCATAAAGAATTTATCCCATACAAAGCGCTGGATTATTCGCCTTGTTGCATTAATTATTCTGGTCTTTCTGGCTACCCATAATATCAATGCTATATACTTAAATATAGAACAACCCCTTCCGATGCTGGTCACAATTGTTAATATATTCTCAATGCCCCTAATGACTGTGTGGTTCGCTGTTATGGTCTACAATAGCGAGATAAGGATGCATTACCAGGCTTCATTGCATCTTGTGGCAACAAATAAGCGTCAGTTCATGTTTTATGTTGATAATCCGGATGAATTTTCAGTGAGGTTGCAGCACACAGGTGAGGTTACACTTGATGGTTGAATTTGTTGATTATGTTAAAAAATTGATGGGGTGGTGCCCGCAAAAAGGTTTTGATCTTGCAGATGCCAGAAGAGAAAAACATGAACTGTATGATGACAAATTTTACCAAATGGATTCTCATGCCGCAAAAGGTATAACTACTGGAGATAAACTGATTATTGATTATCTTGAATTCAACATTGTGGGTATTGCTATTATTTTGTTCTCAATTGTTATTGCAATATTTGTTTTGATAATAGCCTTTTTTGTCCCGATACTTAGAAATTTCGTTCAAATCTTTTGTTCTATAGGCTTTTTTGTTGTATTAATATTACTGCTGTATGCCAAAAGAAAAAATGCAGAGCTTACCACAGGTTCAATAATAGTAAATAGACAATTTCATAAGTCTATCGTAATTCCAAAAGACAGTATCCTGAAAACCGAAGTGGTAAAGAACTACAACCATTCATTTCAGTGGATACATCCTCTTTTGGTAATAATAATGTCTGCATTCCTTATGAATAGTATTATAGATGTATCTACTAGTTACTTTGGAGGTTATTATTCATTATTGGATGCCATATCTACTATTTTGTTGTATATTGGCCTTATTTCAGCATATATATCGATATATTTCATGGGAATAAAGAAATCAACTTATCGTAGTGCACTTAAAATTACTGCAAAACTGAAAGATGAAATATCCCTTTACGTTTATGTTAATGACCCGCAGGAGTTGAAGAATACGCTGGAGGTGAGCCTATGACATTCAACCTCGAAACGATAAGAAAAATGATGGGGTGGTGTCCGAATGTAACTCAATCAAGATACAGATCAATCAAACATGCAGATTTTTTCAATCCTTCACTGAAAGCCCCAGACAGATTAAATGTTGAAAACATGCAATCCAAAAATATACTTTTCCCAGCTAATACTTACTTGTTCCTTCTTTGGATTGTGATAAGCTTTAATCTGGTTTCTACTTTGGTCCGGAACCAGGATTATGCAATCTTAATTCCATTTCTCGTTGTGATGAATTTTCTATTGTACCTTATTATACTCAAAACATTGCAGGCAAACATTTTAATTAATGAAAATGGCATACACTTAAAGTCCACCGGGCTAAGGGATATTACACTACACTACAGGGATATTAAGTCCATTAAAACAGGCAAACCTACAAAACCTTCAAATGTAGTAATGGCAGTAATGCTGACAATTTTTGCTGCATTTCTTATTTATTTTGTAATATCCGGGTAATGGCAATTGATCATACCAATTGCTGTATTGGTGCCTGGGTACTTGCTTATTAAACAAAAGCAAGATAGGGAATACCATGATCTGGATACACAATTGTATATCGAATATGAAAATAAAAAGTGGTATGAATTAACTCCTTATTATTCGATTGTAACAGACGGGATCACAGCATCCAAAATACAGGCTGCTATTGAACATTACGAGGGGGGAAAGTGAAATGGCTGTTTCTATGGAAGATATTAAGAGAATGATGGGGTGGTGCCCGTCTGTAGGCACGGCCATGACTGAAAATGCCATGCATTTTGATCACCCGGTGATGAATGAAACTGATGGTGGTAGCTCAACTCATGCAACTATACGATGGAAGAACAAGTACCGGAACCTGATTCTGCTAATGGCAATTCTTATCACCATCACTGACATCAACATGTTCATTTCATTCGACGCAAATATCATTGGTGTTTTTCTGGCAGGTCTGGTTTTGGGGATATTACTGGATGTGCTCATAGGCAAAGTCATCTGGAATTCACTGGACAGGATATCAACTCGTGCCCCTCATAAAGCTGCCAGAAAACTCTCCATAAAAAGGATAGTTGTGTTTGGTATCATTATTTTCCTATATGTGGCTGCATTCTCCCATTTTACGTCAATTTACGGATTGAGAAGTGTCGGTGCATTTCTTGGTGGCTTCAGCCACCTGATGTGGTTAGATTACATGCACATTGTACAATGGGAGAGGAAAAACCAGAAGACACTGGTTAAGAAGTCGCGGTATGCACCACTTATTGCAGTATCGGATAGGAGGCACTCACAATGACAGCAGTTGCCGAACATATTAAAAGAATGATGGGATGGTGCCCACAAAAGGATTTCGATTTTATGCTAGCTGGGGATACAAAGCACAGAACAGGCAAACATGATTTTTGTGCCGGATATGGAGACATGCAAAAAAAACGGTGGGAAAAGGTGCTTGTGGATGTCCCTGTTCTGGATTCAGGCATGATACGAATTTTTCTCCCGGTCGGGATTGTAGGATTAATGTTAATGACCATCATCAATCATTATTCTATCCTTGATTTTTTTATTATCTTTGCATACTACCTGGCCCTCTTACTAGTGGTTCTTCAAAATCACACAACGGTAGAACTTACAGATAGTACAATAATCATCCACAGGCCAATTCTTCGGTCTATTGTGATACAAAAAAATGAGGTTATAAAAGCTCAGGTCATAAAGAACGTATCCCATACAACGCGATGGATTTTACGCATTGGTGAATTAATTGCTCTAATCCTTCTAATCATTCTGGCAATCCGTAATATCAATGCTATATTCATAAATATTGAACAATCCCTTTCGATGTTAGTCACAATGGTTAATATATTCTCAATGCCCCTCCTACCTGTGATGATCGCCGTTTTATTTTACAATAACGAGATAAGGATGCATTACCAGGCTTCATTGCATGTGGCAACAAGTAAGATGCGTCAATTCAATTTTTATGTTGATAATCCGGATGAATTTTCAGTGAGGTTGCAGCACATAGGGGAGGTTACACTTGATGGCTGAATTTGTTGATTATATCAAAAAACTGATGGGGTGGTGCCCGCAAAAAGGTTTTAATCTTGCAGATGCCAGAAGAGAAAAACATAAACTGTATGATGACAAATTTCACGAAAAGAATTCTCATGCCGCAAAATGTGTAACTTCCGGAGAGAAACTTATTATTGATTATCAAGATATCAACATGGCGAGTATTGTTATTATTACTGGTATTCTGTTTTTAATTGTTATGGCAATATTTTTCATAATAGCCTTTTTTGTCCCAATACTTAGAAATTTCGTTTATATCCTTTCTTCTATAGGCCTTTTTATTATATCTTGTTATATGTTGTATTTCAATGGAAAAAATGCAGAGCTAAGAGCAGGTTCGATAATAGTAAACAGACCATTTCATAAGTCTGTTGTAATTCCAAAAGACAGTATCCTAAAAACTGAAGTGGTAAAGAACCACAACCATTCGTTTCGGTGGATATTTCCTCTCATGGTAATAACATGGTTGGCATTATTTATGAATAAAATTATCGATGCATCATCTCGTTACTTTGCTGGCAATTATTCGTTATTGGATACAGCCTCTATTATTTTCATGTACATTGGAATTATATCAGTATATATCTCGATATACTTTATGGGTAAAAAGAAATCACCTTATCGTAATGCACTTAAAATAACTGCAAAACTGAAAAATGAAGTATCCCTTTACATTTATGCCGATGACCCGCAGGAAATGAAGAACATACTGGAGGTGAACCTATGACATTCAACCTTGAAAATATAAGAAAAATGATGGGCTGGTGTCCGAACATGAGTCAAAATAATAATTCAGTATCATATACGAATTCAGGATATTCGACAAAAGATGATGATACCAATTCATCCACATTCTCACCATTTTTTTTGAAGAACACTTATGTTGCAGGTTCGGTAAAAGAAATTGTAATTGGAATAATCTTAATCTTAATCTTGGCTGTTGGTGCCATTTATCTCAATTTGGAAGATAATTCCATCTTTTCAAATTATGTAATTGAACTGATGTTGTTTTTCATGGTGTTAATGGTATTTACCATATCCAGATCAAATGTTGAGATCAAAAGTAAATACATCAGGGTCAGCACTATGATGCAATGGATTTTGGGGTCAACAACCTATACTTTAGATTCAATAAAAACAATAAAGGTACAAAAAAGTAAATTTCACTGGTTTGGGTTAGGGTACTGGGGCTTATATATAATAGGAACATTGTGGCTGCTCCTACTTTTGTTAGATATACTAGCAGGGAAAACTGCAGCAGAATTCATTCATATTTTATTCTGGATTGTTTTCTGCTTTGGTTATGGATACATCGTACACATTACATCAAAATCAGTTTATTGTATCAGGATTAGTTTTGATCCTAATCCATCTATCAATCATCTAAAGATATGTACAAAGGATGCACCACAAATAGCAAACATGATCGAGAATGCGAACAGGTTTTCAGGTGAAATTGGAATCGGTGGCACTAAATGAATACGATGGAACAGAGCCTTGTTAATGGATACAAAGAAATTAATTTGCCAATGTGATTGAAATGATTACCAACATAGTGGATAAGATTAAAAGAGTGATGGGATGGTGCCCGCAAAAAGACTTCACTCTGACACAAACAGACATTGACAAGTATGAACACAGCTATGCTTTTTTTGCTAATACTGATGCGTATCAAGGTAAGGGAACAGACTTAATTATAGATTACCACAAAGACCTTTTTAAAATATTATTCTTAGGATTGGTAGGGTTCATTGCTTTAATCATTGCGTCTATAATTTTCCCGATACTGGGATTCTTCATTACCTTGCCGATTTTAGTTGGTTATGCGGTGTTGCTGTACCAGGAAAGGGCTAATGTCGAATTTACTCCAAATTCAATAAATATCCAGAGACCGCTATTTAAGCCGATTATAATACCAAAAGACAGTATCCGGAAATTTGAAATTGTAAAGAATCTTAGCTATACAATGCGATGGACACTCCCCTTTCTTGTGATAGTTATGTTGATATATCTCAGGAAAGTTGCCATTGAAATATTTATTTATGTGGCAAAGAATCCCCCTTTTCATTCTATATTTCTTACTATCTTGGGACAACTAACAGTAGTAATGATGCTGAGTGTGTTGTTTTATATGAGTTATATAAGGAAAAATTACCCAAGAGTGCTTAAGATAATTCTTAAGGATGGGAGCAATGTTATATTTTATGCAGATAGCCCGCAGGAGCTTATGAATAAATTAGAGGTGAGGCATTGACCTTCAATCTCGAATATATAAAGAAAAATACAGCCAGGAAGATCATGGGCTGGTGCCCGCAAAAGGATTTCGGGTTTATGCAAGCCGGGGATACAAAGCACAGAACAGGCAAACATGATTTTTTTGCCGGATATGGCAACATGCAAAAAAAGCGGTGGGAAAAGGTGCTTATAGACCTCCCTTTTCTAGATTCAGGCATGATACGAATTTTACTCCCGGTCGGGATTGTAGGATTAACGTTAACGATCATTGTCAATCATTATTCTATCTTTGATTTTTTTATTATCTTCGCATACTACCTAGCCTTATTGCTATTGGTTCTTGAAAATCGCACAACAGTAGAACTTGCACATGATACAATAATCATCCACAGACCATTTCTTAGGTCTGTTGTGATACAAAAAAATGATGTCACAAAAATCCAGGTCATAAAGAATTTTGCTCATACAACGCGCTGGATTTTTCGTCCGGTTGCATTAATTCTTTTGATTCTTCTGGCAACCCATAACATCAATGCTATATGCATAAATATAGAAAAAACCCTTCCAATGCTGGTCACAATTATTAATATATTCTCAATCCCCCTCATAACTGTGATGAGCGCCGTTATATTCTACAATTTCGAGATAAGGACACATTATAAAGCAACACTGAATGTGGCCACAAATAAGCGTCAAGTCACGTTTTATGTTGATAACCCGGATGAATTTTCAGAGATCTTGCAGCACACAGGGGAGGTTACACTCAATGGCTGAATTTATTGATTATGTCAAAAAACTGATGGGGTGGTGCCCGAATATAACTCAACCGAGATATAAATCGTCCCGGCATGTTGATTTTGTGAATACTTCACAAAACACTTCTGGTGGATCGAATGTTGAAAATATTCAATCTAAAAATGTAATGTTCTCTTCAAACACCACCCTGTTAATTACTTGCTTTGTAATATGCTTTATTCTGGTTTCTTTAGTTCGAAACATGGATTATACGATCTTGATACCAATTCTCGTGGTAATATATTCTTTACTTTACTTCATTGTAGCCAAATCACTCAAGACAGGTGTTTCGATCGATGAAAATGGTGTACACTTAAAGTCTTACGAATTCAGGGACATTACACTGGATTACAATGATATCAAATCAGTTACTCCAGGCAAAACAACAAAATATTCAATTGAATTAATTGTATTTTTAGCAATACCACTAACTTTTCTTATTGCATTGCTCGCTTATTTAGTGATAGCATACGGGGATTGGCGATTGATCATATCACTTGCTCCATTGCTGCCAGGATACTTGTTTTTGAAATATTGGCAAGACAGGAGATATCATGATATGGATGCACAATTATCTATCCGATCAGAAAACAAAAACCGTCATACCAGATGGTTTGAAGTTACATCCAATTATTCTATTGTCACGAACGAGATGACTGCATTTGAAATACAGGATGCTATTGGACATTACAGGGGGGCAAAGTGAAATGATGTTTTTTGAAAGTATTAAAAGAATGATGGGCTGGTGTCCGAATGTAACTCAATCGAAATACAGATCGATGCAGCCTGTCGATTTTGTAAACCCTTCACAAACACCATCTGGCAGATCGAATGTTGAAAATGTACAATCTAAAAATGTAATGTTTCCTGTATATAATTTCTTGTTAGCTCCTTGCTTTTCAACAGGTTTTTATTTGATCTTGCTATTTTCCATACATCTGGACTATGCAATCTCAATTACAATCATTGTGACAACATATTTTTTCTTATATTTAATTGTGGTCAAAACATTCCAGACAAGTGTTTCGATCGATGAAGACGGTGTGCACTTAAAGTCCTTTATGTTCAAGAATATTAGATTGGATTACAACGACATAAGATCAGTCACGCCAAAAAAACCAATGAAACCAATAAAATTTTCAACTAAAATCAAGATACTTTTAGCAATCCCACTAACTTTTATTATTGCATTGTTCACTTATTCAATGGTGGCATATGGGGAGTGGCAATGGATCCTGCCAGTTGTTCCATTGCTGCCGGGATTCTTGTTTTTTAAATATAAGTACGACATGAGATATCATGATATGGATGCACAACTGACCATCCGATCCAAAAACAAAAACCGGTATGCACAATGGTATGAACTCACGTCCTACTATTCAGTTATAACAGACGAGATGACTTCATCCAGAATACAGGCTGCAATTGGACATTATATGGAGGCTAAGTAAGATGGTCTTGTTTTCGGAATATATTAGAAAATTGATGGGGTGGTGTCCGAATGCAAATGCAATAGTAACCAAAAAATCATTGCAATTTGATGACTTTACTTTAAATACGCCAGATCGTGAAGGTAAGGTCACTCATGTGGGTACGATTTGGTGGAATAAATACCATAACAGGATTTTACTGTTATCACTGGCTTTCAGTCCACTGGTTGTTTCCCTTTTTGTAGAACATGAAAGTGTAAAACCGGACATGTTCCTAGCAGGTACAATCGTAGGTTTGTTTTTCCGTCTTCTCACCGGAGTGAATGATCGGCGCAGATTTAATCGGGCTGCTACCAGAAAGTATAAACAACCACGATCTATTCAAAAACGATATTTGATTCTGTCTTTTGTTATGGTTGGCCTGATAATTGTGGTGACCATATTTTTCATTATCCCTTTGCTGACAAGAGCTGGCGTGACAGGGATGCAGGGATTTTTCACAGGTTATTTATTGTTTGAATGGATTCATTTTCTCAAAATACTTTACTGGGAGCGTAAAAACCAAAAGGTATTGCTTATTGAAAAAGCATATTTATACACTATGGATATGGAAGCAGGTGGAGCATAATGAATACGATAAAACAGGGAATTGTGATGGCTGTATCCGGATTCATAGCTTCGGCTCTTTTTAGCAATTTTAAGGACGGAAGGATTGACTGGATATTATCCTTTTGTATTGCGAGCGGCTTTCTTCTGGGAAGTATCCTGATGTACCTCTGGCAGAGGGACGGAAATAAACAGAGGATGTGATTAGATGCTGGTGGATATAGCAGATAAAATGAAAAGAATGATGGGGTGGTGCCCTCAGCAGGATCTTGAATCCATGCAGTTTCAAACATGCTCGGCCTATGCCCCCTCATCAAGCGTAAATCCGATCGGGGTCAGCAGCAAGCCACCCGGGCGAATGGATGTACCTCTTCACGGCACAGGGGGCTTGGGCAGGATACTGGTTATATTCGCCCTGTATATATTCTTCATGGCAATCTTTCTCTTTGACCATTTGGGCAGAACTTTTGTGAGCTATACTCCACAACTCCAACGATTGAGGTGTGAAGTATATATATATATAAAAGAATGGAATAACGAAGGAACAAATGTTTCGCCTTCGTTTAATGAACGGATTCAATTTTGCACCAATTACTGCAGATGCAATACTCGAATTGTGCAACGATTTTTTCAAGACGAATAACTCTAATATTCGTGATGGCCAGATACTTTATCTTGCGATCTCAGAAGAAGAGGGTCCGGAGAAAACTATTCTCGACGCAAAGCATAAAGAAGTTATCCTAACCTTGGATGTTCCCGAAGACATGGAAGTATATGAAAAATATGCCACTGCCCAAAATCCTCGCTAACGCTCGGATTTTCTTGAGTATATCAAGTTATACTTGATATACTATGAAAAAAAACGAGCGCCTCTTCAGCGCCCTGGTCAAATGTATTTATTTTGCAATATTGAAATTCTCTTTTACAATCTTCAATGCACAGTAATCGCCACACATGGTGCATGCTTCATTATCTTCCGGTGCCCGGCTGTTCCTGATTTGTCTGGCATGTTCAGGGTCGATAGCGAGTTCATACATCTTTTCCCAGTCAAGGTCACGGCGTGCCCTGCCCATTGCAAGGTCCTGGTCGCGCTTGCCCAGCTTGATCATATCTCCGATATGTGCTGCTATACGGGATGTGATCACGCCGGTCCTCACATCCTCCACATTGGGCAAAGCCAGGTGTTCAGCAGGTGTTACGTAGCACAGGAAATCGCATCCTGCCGCACTTGATATGGATGCTCCGATCGCGGTCACGATATGGTCGTACCCGGGTGCAATATCAGATACCAACGGACCCAGTACATAGAACGGTTTATCGCCACTCAATCGCTTCATTAACTGCACATTGGTCTTTATTTCATCTATGGGTACGTGTCCCGGACCCTCCACTATGACCTGTACGCCAGCACTATGGGCCCTGTCTGATAGCTCTGAGTTCATGACCAGTTCCTGGATCTGTGCCCTGTCTGTGGCATCATGCACTGCAGCAGCCCGCATACCATTGCCCATGCTCAGGGTGACCTCGTGTTCTTTCATTATCTCAAGCAGGTAGTCGAACTCACTGTACAGGGGGTTCTCTTTTTCATTGTGGACCATCCAGGCGGTCATGAATGCACCGCCCCTGGAGCACAGCCCGCCGTAGCGCCCCTGTATTTTGAGCCGTTCCATGGTAATAAGGTTGATACCTGTATGTATGGCCATGAAATTCGTGCCCAGTTTTGCCTGGTCCTCTGTGGCTTTGAACAGTTCGTCCTCTTTCATGTCCACCACTGAGCCGTATTTTATTGCAGCCTCGATAAATGCCTGGTACAGGGGTACACAACCGACAGACAATGACGTGGCTTCGATAACCCGCCTCCTTATTTCAAGGAAGTCGCCGCCAGTGGATAGTTCCATCAATGTATCAGCTCCGGCAGCCTCCGCTGCTTTTGCTTTCTCCACTTCCAATTCAATATCCATTATATCAGAGGATGTTCCTATGGAGGCGTTGACCTTGGTGGTCAGGCCTTTGCCTATGCCGCAGTGCTTGATCTCACGGTATGGGGTTACCGGGATTACTATCCTTCCCGATGCCACGCCTCTTCGCACGAAGTCTGGCTCGACGCCCTCTACCGCAGCCACTGTT
>Ga0255431_1092_pt1 | contig 17467 bp, 17 predicted proteins | sample ANMaggSeSYBR02J5_FD_182633 | JGI IMG/M metagenome (GOLD analysis project Ga0255431, IMG submission 182633) | Sediment cell enrichment communities from methane seep in Santa Monica Basin, California, United Staets - ANME aggregate JGI... | ecosystem: Environmental > Aquatic > Marine > Cold seeps >... | reverse complement strand
CCGGAACACGTTAGTAGCGCAGGAATTTCTTGTGGAAGGCAGCCAGACGTTCATGGGACCGATGCTCACAATCACTGCGCAGACGTTCTTTGTACTCGATGACCTACCAAAACTGGTCAGGGAAGGACCACCGCCGCCAACGCCTGAAACGGATATGGCAGACGGTGAGAGGTGGGCACAGTATGCAGCCGCCATGGCAAACGCCGAGCGGGCAGGGATAGCACGGCAGGCTCCAGAGATTATCTCGGGGCTTCCTGAGTTCCCAACGCTTACGAAGATGCTTGACCTCGGCGGGGGTCCCGGGCTAATCGGAATTGCTATTGTTGCTGCGCATCCGAATATGTCGGGCACAATCTTCGATAAACCGGCAATGGTTGGGGTAGCCGAGACCGCAATCAAGGAGTATGGGCTGGAAGATCGGATGGGAGTTATGGGCGGCGACTTTATCCATGATCCCATTGGCGAGGGCTACGATCTGATATGGGCGAGCAGCTCACTCAGCCTTGCCAGAGATGAGATGGACTCGCTGACTGCGAAGATTTACGATTCTTTGAGTCCGGGCGGCGTATTCGTGGTCTTGCACGAGGGTCTGACTCACGAGCGGACAAAACCCGACGCCATGGTGCTCAGCATGACGCCTATGGCGCTGATGGGTCAGGACATGAGGTTCGATCAGGGAGAGATCGCTGATTCGATGCTTCGCGTTGGGTTTCGGTCCGTTCGTTCACGCACGCTTGACACAGACTGGGGACCGATGGATTTGGATGTCGGGCGGAAAGCGTAAAGATGCCAGATTTAAGCGAAACTAAAGGAGAGGATGAACTATGAAACAACTACCAGAAGTAAACGCAAGCTTCGAGAACCTGTACGGAATCTTGATCGCACCGATCAGGTCAAAGCTCTTGCTTGCAGGAATCGAACTCGGGGTCTTCAATCACCTGAGTGAACCCATGACCACCGATGCGGTTGCAGCAGAAATCGGCAGCCATCCGGAGAACACGAGGCTCTTTCTCGACGGCTTGGCTGCGTGCAATCTCGTCACAAAGAAGGATAGCACGTACAGAAACACGACCACAGCGCAGGAATTTCTTGTAGAGGGCAGCCAGACATACCTTGGAGAGATGTTAATGTACCAGTCACAGTTTACGATTGGTCTTAATGATCTGCCAAAATTGGTGAGAGAGGGTCCTCCGCCCCCCTCACCTGATATGGATGTGGGATCCGGAGAAATGTGGGCGCAGCTCGCGAAATCGATAGCAAACCGGATGCGGGCAAACGAGGTTCAGCGAGCGGTGAAGATTGTGTCAGGTCTGCCCGAGTTTCCAACGCTAAAGAGGATGCTTGACCTTGGTTGCGGTCCCGGTCTAATCGGTATCGCCATTGTTGCCGCGCATCCTGACATGTCGGGCGTCATCTTCGACCAGCCAACCGTGGTCAAGGTCGCTCAGGCGTTTGTTGAGGAGTATGGGATGGATGAGCGGATTGGGGTCCTGAGCGGCGACTATACGACTGACCCCATCGGAGGGGGGTACGATTTAGTCTGGGCGAGCAACACGCTCAACTTTGCCAGAGACGACATGGACTCGATGACTGCGAAGATCTACGATTCCCTGAGTCCGGGCGGCGTCTTCATCAGTTGTGCAGATGGGCTGACTCATGGACGGACCAAACCTGACGCAATGGTTCTCAGCATGATGCCCTTTGCGCTGATGGGTCAGGATATGTGCTTTGATCAGGGAGAGATTGCTGATTCGATGCTCCGGGTCGGGTTCAAGTCCGTCCGTTCACGCACGCTGGACACGGACTGGGGACCGATGGATCTTGATATCGGCAGAAGGGAATAATGCAGTACAACATACGAACCGGGAATGAACAAAAAATCCGGAGCAAAAATGCTTCCGGCTATGATCAGTCGATGACAGATAAAGAGGATTATCCAGCTTACAGCTCACATGTCGGGGCAGATATCACCATCCCGAACAGAGATGATCCTATACAAAAACGACAGAACCGGGCAGGGCTTTTGCTCCTGAAAATTGCGGGCACGTTATCTCTGGTAATCGGTGGAATTGGGATTATTCTGCCGCTTTTGCCGACCACTCCGTTTCTCCTGCTTGCTGTTGTTTCATAGTTCATCACTTATTGTCAGGTTGAATAAATATAATTTTTATTAGCATTTACCATCCCTCTTCCACCTTCTCAAACTCAAATAGCCCCTCTCGCTCTCCAACTAACGAGAACAAGCCACCTTTCCCCATAATATCCATAAATTCCCCCTGTTCAAGATGTTCGGATGTAGTGTAGATACTGCCGCCTGACTTAAGTACCCGGTGCAGTTCCAATAGCAGCCCCTCCTGGTCAGTCACCATTTGGAGCACATCGTGCAGCAACACAGCGTCTACACTTTCCACGGGTAGCCCGGTCTCCCGGGAAGAGAGAATCGTTTTGATGTTGGTGATCCCCTTCTTCCGAATACTTTTCTCAACCGCCTGTATTGCAAGAGGATGAATATCCAGAGCATAAACAACACCTGCATCACCGATCATTTCCGCAATCAGCGTACTGAAACTTCCTATCCCGCATCCATAGTCAAGAATAGTCTGCCCCTTCGCAAGTTTCATTTGGCGCAGGGTTCTTTCCGGCTTTCCACGTATTTCACGCACTCTTAAAACCATCCTCATTATCACAAATCCGATTCCCGGCATCATCAACTCGTCAGTCCCGCGTTTGAATATCAAGCCCCGGAACATCAGAATCGCTACGATGAACTGAGCAAGAGCAAAGCCTTCCACCGTCGCAAGTGCCATCCACCCGTCTCCCAAAAGGGCGCGAGACCCTATGCGAATCATCATAACAAGAGGGACGAGCGGGATTGTGGTCAATGGTATCAAAACAGATAACCAGTGCCCGACTGGTTTTCGCGTCCCTCTGTATTCGCTATAGGCAAGGATTGCAAAACATGTTGCAAGAATTGCTGCGATCACCTCATAGCGGACTACATGTGTGCAGACCATGCCATTAGCATGGTAGATCGCCATAACCAGGGGGCAGGATAGGGCGATCAGGACATAGCAAAGATATTTGATGGATTTCATTTTTCTGCATAGCTCAATTGAATGAACCCCTCCATTTTCTTCACTTCAGGAGTCTGGAATCCCGTCTCTTTAAGCATCGATTCCATCTCCCGGTTCATGTAGAAGTGCATGGAACGAGCCCATGGCAGAAACAACAATCTTGTCAGGGTAGAACCCTCTATCGATGTGATGACCAGACGTCCACCGGGCTTCAAGACCCGAAAAAACTCCTTTAGAACGATTATGGGCCTGTCAATAAAGAAAAACATCTGGTTAGCAGTAGCGCAGGTAAAAGAATTATCGTCCCATGGCAAGGATTCTGCGGTACCCTGAACAATTTCAACCCGACCTTCAGATACGGCTTCTTGATTCTTTTCTTTAGCAATCTGAACCATGTCAGGGCTATGATCTATCGCTTTAGCCTGTGCTATACTCTCCAATGCCATATTCAGCAAAACACCGCCTCCGCAACCGATCTCAAGAAGTATGTCATCCGGTTTGAGCGCAAGCTTCTCCAGAGTCAGACGAAAAGCCTTGTAATGCCCTCGAGGATTGCGAAACATCATCTTCCCCAGCCATCCCGATGGTCTCCTCGCGGTCATGTCAACGAATCGATCCAGCATTTAATCCCTCCTTTGAGATCTTCCACCCTCTCGCTTTCTGCCGGATCTGTTTGATATCCGATGCACCGCCTGCCTGTGCTGCTGTAAAGGCTTCCTGAATCCCCTTCATGATACGAATTTATACCCCCGCACGCTCTGCTGCTCGTCCCACATTCTGCGGTAGAGCCCTTCTTGTTTCATCAGCTCCTGATGTGTCCCTTGCTCAACAAGGCTCCCCTCATCCAGCACCGCAATGGCATCTGCATGCACAACGGTATTAAGACGGTGGGCAATTATGACCACGGTTTTGCTCTGAACAAGGCGGTCGATCGCTTCCTGAATATAGAGTTCGTTCTCCGGATCGAGGCTTGCCGTTGCCTCGTCAAGGAGGATGATCGGTGCATCCTTGAGGATGGCACGGGCAATGGAGATGCGCTGCTTTTCACCTCCGGAGAGGGTGCTGCCCCCTTCGCCGACCATGGTCTCATATTTCTCGGGAAGCCGGTCGATAAACTCGTGACAGCGCGCCTCTTGGGCTGCAGCGATAACCTCCTCCATAGAGGCGTTCTTGTTTCCAACCCGGATATTGTTGAGAATGGTATCGTTAAAGAGGTAGACCTCCTGAAATACCATAGAAACTGACGAAAGGAGGATGTCCGGATCAAAGCTCCGGATATCTTCACCGCCCATCCGGATTGCTCCACCGTTTACGTCCCAGAACCGGGCGATCAATCTGGTCATTGTGGTTTTTCCCGAACCGGAAGGACCGACGAAAGCAACAAGGGAGCGCTCGGGTACCTTAAAGCTTACATGCTTGAGCACTTCGGTTTCATGATATCGGAAGGAGACGTCGCTGAATTCGATGTCAAAGGATGAAGGCTTAAGACCAGGCTTTGATCCTGTCAAAGTGGCGGTCGCCCTGAGATCGTTCAATCGCTCAATGCCCTGCTGGTAGTAGTTGAGTTCGCACATATACATCATCACCTGGATCAGCGGCTCGTAGACCCGGGTACCCAGTACAAGAAACATCACATAGACCGGCAGTGATATCGTTCCCGCAAAGAGAAAGGTAAGTCCGAAGAGTATGATAAAGGTAAGCCCTGAATGAAGCACAAAACTCGAAAGCAGAATGGTGGGACCAGTGCCCGCTTCAAGCTTGATACTGAGGTTCTTGAGTCTGCGGAAGGTCTTTTCAAGCCGGTCGAATTTTGCACCGGTAAGGTTGAAAGCTTTGATCAGCCGCATTCCATGGATGTATTCCAGCATTATGCTGGAGGCATCGATACCCGCCTTCCGCCTCTTTTTTCCGAAATGGGTGATGACCGCCTTCGAAATAAAGGTAAATGGGATAGCGAGAGGGATCACCAGCGCGGAAACCAGCGCAAGCTGCCAGCTCTGGGTCGCCAGAACAATAAGCAGAAAAGTAGGCATAACGATAGCGCCGATAATCTGCGGCAGAAGATGACTTAGAATAAACTCGACATTAGCGTAATCGGTGATCAGATATGATCCGATATCCCCGGGATCCTTTGAGTTGAAAAAGCCCATCGGAAGCTTGCGGAGGTGATCGGCAACCGAAAGTCGCCCATCGGCGCAGAGGTCGTAGCTTTTATAGTAGACCTGTCTGTAGTTGACCTTGCTGATAAAGTAGAGAAGCACGAGGCTCAAGGCAAATAGGACGCTGTAGAGCGTGATTGCGCCGAGATCGATCTCTGCCCCGGGGTGCTGGAGCGGGTAGAAAAGTTCCCACACCACAAGCAGTAGGACCCCGTAAGGCGCCCCTCGAAATATGTACTCCAGTATCGTCCACAAAATCATGGGACGCAGCTGCTTCCGGTCCCCCATCGAAGCTGCATCCATTATATCCCGTATCTTCATGTTTTCACTCCTTCTTTTTTATTTTTAGTAGCAATCTTCCACTTTCTGGCTCTGGAATATGTTGTCCACATATCCGCGTAGAGCCCCGAAGCAGTGATAAGCTCCTGATGGGTTCCCGACTCCTTCAGCCGCCCTTCATCAATCACCAGAATCTGATCGGCATTGCTGATAGTCGATAATCGATGGGCGATAACAAGCACCGTCTTATTTTTCATAAGGCGGGAGAGTCCCTCAAGGATCTTTCCCTCACCCTCCGGATCCGCGTAAGCGGTCGCCTCGTCGAGGATGACCACCGGCGCATCCTTTAAGATGGATCGGGCGATACTGATACGCTGCACCTCTCCGCCGGAAAGATAGGTTCCCCCCTCGCCAACCAGGGTCTGATAACCCCTAGGCAGCGCTTCAATAAAGTCGTGACAGCAGGCCGCCTCTGCCGCGGCAACAAGCTCTTCCTGGCTGGCAATTTTATTGCCCATCCGGATATTCTCCTCAATGGTGTCGAAAAAGAGGAATCCGTCCTGGAAGACAAAGGATACGTGATTCATCAACACCTCGCTTTTCATCTCCCGGATATCGGCTCCGCCTATCTTGATAGAACCTGAATCAACATCCCAAAAGCGGACGGCAAGCAGACCCACCGTCGTCTTTCCGGCACCAGAGGGACCGACAAGCGCGGTAACGCTGCCTGATGCTGCGGAAAAGGAGAGATCCTGAAGCACAGGGGTTTCATTGTAAGCAAAACCAACCCGGTCAAATTCGACTAAGGAGCTTGAAGGCTTCTTGTCCGCACCTGCTTCCTCCATCTCATCCATGTAGAGGATTTCATCGATCCGCTGGACGCCAACGTTTATCTGGTTGAGAAAGCCGCTCATAAAGAGCAGTTTAAGCAGCGGAAAAAAGAAACCGCCGCCAACTATCATAAACAGGAGGGCTGTTGGGACAAACTGCGTTCCGACGGGGGTGAATTTCAAAACCAGAACAACAGCGGGAATGATAAACATCAGCGAGGAGGATGCGGCTGTGAGAAAGGCAGGATATGTTCGCGAGTAGTCCTTTGCCATATTCTTCGAACGAATGCGGTGGTCTTCCACGGCACTGTTCAGCCGCTGGAAAGAGTCCATAGCGCTGCCAAAAACCTTTACCACCGGCATTCCCCGGACATACTCGACAACTGCGGCATTCATATTCTCTAGAGCGTTGTGATAATTTTGATAAGCTTCCTTGGTATCGGGACCGTACATCATCCTGATCATCACCCCGAAAGTGAGGGGAAATGGGACAAGCGCAGCGATGGCAAGGCGCCAGTCGACTACAAAGAGGAAGATGATCATCACCAGGGGAAAGATGACCGCGCTGGTAATGTCAGGAATATGGTGGGCAACAAAGAGCTCGATTTGCTCAACATCCTCGGACATCACCTTCTTCAGCTGTCCGCTTGACTTTTTCGAGAAAAAGCCCATCGAAACCCGGGAGAGCTTTTCGGCTATCTGTACCCGTATCTCATAGAGAATGGTAAAGGCTGAAACGTGGCTGATCATCAAAGAGGCGTAGAGCAAAGCTCCGTAGAGCGCCACCGAACCGAGACTGATAAAACCGAGGCGGTAGAGCAGTGCGGAATCAAGCGCCGAGATGTCGGCGGCATGCAGGGCAAGCTCCTGGATAACCAGATAGACTGCTACAATGGGGATAAACTGTACGGCAGTGGCAAGGACCGCCAGAAACATCGAGAGAAAGAGCCACCACTTTTTTGTACCGGCTATCTCCACCAGGCGGGCAAAGCCCTGTTTTCGTTTATCCTTCGTTTTTGAAGTCATACACACTCCTTTGCTACAAGAGGCATTCCGTCGCTGAAGAGGAACAATTTTCTTAAATCAGCTTCGGTGTCTACTGCAGGTAATCTTTTAAAGAGGATTCCGTATACGGCTATGTGGGAAAGACTACCCGAAAGTCCCATAAATCCAAAGCGTAACAGAATCGCTGCGATGCTCCAGATCACCAATTTCCGGATGTATGCTTGATCCACATCTAAGGGTTGCCCCCATAACTCCACCATCACTAGATAGATTAGTACGAACGGCACCAGCCCAAGGGCTGTTCCGATCACGGATAGGGCGCACGAAGCGACCAGTTTGTTCCTTTGCCTCCCTACGAGACCTGATAACATTTTTAGTTCTTCTATCATTTTATGAACCTCAACTGAACAAATTTCGCCATCTTGAACCAATCGCAAAAATTCATCTTAAAGATGGTATTTTTGCTCCATCTCGGATCTCTTTTGACACCGTGCCAATATGGATACCATTCAGCAACTTCAATATTACCAGACCATCCGGAAATCCGCTTCAGAGGATTACCAAGACTGAAATGTACCTCTGCTCCGGTATTCCCGGTCTTTTTGACCATCCTGTTTGTAAACCAGAGACCCGCTTTTGAAATCGCATCAAAGATCAACCCGCCGTCAGGAAAACTCTCTGCCATGCTGCTAACCAATCGACGTATCTCTGGTTCCTCGAAATAGTAAAAAAATCCGCCTGCTATAATATAGATTCCTTTCTCCTCTTCGTAATCGAGATCATCGAACCATGAGACGTCGAATGCAGATTTTGCGATGCATTCGCTTCTCGAAGTTTCAGGAATCAGTTTTTTCCTAAAATCGATGGCATCCGGAAGATCGAGATCATACCATGCAATCTTCCCATTATCCACCCGGAAGAAGGTCGTATCTAATCCAGCCCCCATATTGATTATGGTTGCTTCAGGATACTTTTTGATATACTCCTTTATGGCATCATCAAAATTCCTGGCTCTTACCAGCCAGCCGATTCCGCTATTCTCATCAAACCCCTTTTCCACTTTCGAGAAATCATAATCAATTTTTCCAATTATCTCCTCAGCTATGGGATCATCAAGCAGTTCCGGATACAGATGGCTGTATTTAGCCCTTCCCCAGACAGGAAGAAACATCGTTTCCTGAACACTCTGCGGTTCTATCGTTAATTTGTGTGCCATGATTCTTCCCTTCAGTAAACCCATGGAATTATTTTTTTGGTCATTTTCATGTAATTTCCATACTCCTGACCAAATTCTTCAATCATCATTTTTTCTTCATCAGGTAGTCTGGTGAAATATAAAATACTCCATGTTAAAAGTGCAACTATCCCGACAACCCAGTTTGATGATATTAACCAGAAGCCTGCTACCGCAAGCCACATACTGGTATACATCGGATGCCTGACATATTTGTACGGTCCTTCTGTGATCAACTTGTGGTCTTTCCTGATTTCCAGTACCGGAGACCAGTTCTTTCCAAGAGTTTTGTGAACCCACCAAAATAAGAACAAATAAAATCCAAAAACCACAACTCCGCTCCATCTTACCCACTCAGGCAAGTTTATGCTAAAAGAAGTTAGCCATGGAGTAAACACATATATCACTGGCATTACCATCATTCCAACAGTTGCGAGATAAACAAGAAACTTTTCTCTTGATGGTTTTTTGGATGTTATCTTCTCTGTTTTTTTATATTTTTTCACGTGGGGCATTCTGATCACTGTGCCGCAAACTGCTCCCATTACTATAAAAATGATCTTCCAGATTGTTTCATCCATTTTTATCACCTGTCTTCCTGTATCTGCGCTTTCCGCCCGATATCAAGTTCCCATGGTCCCATGATCACATCGACCGTCTGCGAACGAACAGACTGAAAACCGCAGCGAAGCATCGACTCAGCAATAAATCCCTGGTTGAGCCCCATATCCAGACCCATCAGTGCTGTTGAGACCATTCCAAGTGCCATATCCCTGGGTTTGGTGCCTTCGTGTGTCAGACCGTCGGATAAGCTTACAAAGACGCCTCCGGGGTTCAGGGCATCATAGATCTTCTTCACAACCAAGTCCATGTCCTGCTTTGCAAAGTTGAGTGTCGCAGACGCCCAGACAAGATCGTACCCCTCGCCTATTGGGTCCTGCATATAATTCCCGCCCAAAACGGTCATCCGATCCTCCATCTCCTGCTCCCTGATAACACTCTCGGCTACCCGCACCACAGCGGGCTGATCGAAGACGACACCTTTCATATCAGGATGCGCACCAACGATAGCCATCCCGATGACGCCGGGTCCGCCTCCAAGGTCAAGCATCCTTTTTAATGTCGGGAACTCGGGCAGCCCCGATATGATCTTTGCCACAAACTGTCCCATCCCGGCCCGCTGGTAGTTTGCAGTAACGCGAGCGCCTGCTACCCATACATCCTCTGAAGCCGCATCAATCTCCGGAGCAGGCGGCGGACCGTCCCTGACAAGTGCGGTCATGTTCTCAAGGGCTGGCACTGACCACTGATAGGCATACTCCAGAAAATCCCCAAGATACGCGGGACTCCCTTTCACAAGAAACTCCTGTGCGATCCCGGTATTCTGGTACCTGCCGTTCTTCTTTGTGACGAGATCACAAACCGCAAGACCGTCCAGAAAACGTCTGGTGTTCTCCGGATGTGTGTCGATAGCTTTTGACACGGCTTCGAATTCATTTGGTTCGGACAATTGGTTGAATATCCCAAGCTCAATTCCTGTCAGTAACAATTTCGTTCTAATCGGCTCATGAAGCGTTCTGTAAAGGTCTCCGAAGCTTGTGTTTATTTCTGGTAGTTCTTTCATGGTTATATCCTCTTTTTAAGATTTATTTATCATTATTTTATAGCAGATGCCACCATGGATCCGGGCATCATAAACTCTTTCGAGTACGTAATGGAACTCTTCAATAGTCCGGTGGGTTTCGCAACCATTGCGAGCTTTTCCCCCTATCCATTTGATCCACTCATGATTCACCCTTCATTTTTGAACCTCAGATGCACAATTTTGTTCATTATATGCCGCTTCAGCGGTGGGATGTATGCAAACAAGCGCATGAATCTCCAGCGATCCCTGTGCCGGTCCAGATAATTCCACTCCCTGATAAAACGTATCCGAGCGTCCCATGTCTCACATACCGCACCACTGGCCGGACCCCATTTGAACTCGGCTTGCCCCTCTGTTTTTGAGAGTGCATCATGATGTTTGCTCCTGCCAACCGAGACCGGACCATTGATCTCGAATAACAATTCGGCGCCTGGGAAATGGTCAGCTATCTCGATAAAGATGTTTTTGACCTCTTCCTCTTCAAAGTACATGAAAAGCCCTTCCCCGATAAAGAGAACAGGCTGGTTTCCATCTCCCGGGATTTGCTCCATCCAACCAAAATCGGTAATGGACCCCTCAATAAATCGATATCTATCGGTCTGTGTAAAGAATCGCCTCCTCAATTCGATTGCTTCCGGCAGGTCCATCTCGTACCAGGTGATGTAGCCGTTGTTTACACGGTTAAACCGGGTGCAAAGACCCGCACCCATGTTCACCACACTGGCATTAGGATACTGGCGGATGAAGGCTGTTGAAGCTTTATCGAGAATCTCGGTTCGCACAGCAACGCCAACCTGGGATGCCCACGCTTTCTTGAACCTGGAAAAGTCGTACTCGATGCTTTGGATCATCTCAACGGCTTTTTCATCTTTGATGATGCCATTGGCTCTCTGGGTTTCAACATATCTGAGATAAAGAGAAACGAGGAGTGTTTCAGGCACTCCGGCCAGCTTTTGTGTATCGGTTATTCCATTCATTTCTAACCCAGCTTCCTTGCCGCAAGAATGAGGCTCCGGTATTGCCGCCCATCTTCAGCAGGTCTTACTGTAAAGTCTCCGAATCCGCACGCAGCAAGCGCCTTTGTAAGCTCATACCCTGAAAGATGATGTGTTGGGTAGCCGCCCAGTTGCGTCATCAGTTCCATTATTGTACCGGACACGGGTCCACATTCATCGTCGTCCATTGACAAGTGATTAGAAACGAAGACACCACCGGGAACCATTGCCTTGTTGATTCTCCCGAAAACATCCTCCAGATGACCCTTCCACGAATATATTACATGGGATACGAGAACCATGTCATAGCCCCCACCAATCGAATCGTCGGTTTCGAGATCGCAACCGATTGTGTCGATACGCTCGGAATACCCCATCCTGGAGATTCCGTCTTTTGCCAGTTCAACAACTTCCTGAAGATCGCAGATCGTCCCTTTTAGCTGCGGGTTTTTGTCAAGCAGTGCCATCGTGTAAAAGCCGTGATTGCCACCAAGATCGCATATCCGCTTTGTGCTTGCAAACTCCGGGAGTGACGAAATAAACTCAGTCACATCCTGGATCGAACCTGCCATCACAGCCTGTTCCATAATCTTCATAACCTCGGCATTTGCCCACATACCGGAATCAAACGCCTCAGAGGGACCGTTTATCAGTGTCTTAGACATATTTTCCATGACCTTGCCATGTTGGGAAGCCATGGAAATCATCCCTCCCTGATATGCCGGGGACGACTTCACCAGAAAGTCTTTTGATAGCGGTGCGAGCGAATAATTATATCCATTTTTCTCAAGCAGGTTCAGTGCCACAAGGACATTTGCAAAAGCCCCGGTAATCTCGTAAACGGTCCCGAGTCTGTCTGAAAGAGTGCGGATGTCCATCGGTTTTTCGAAAAGTACATCAAAGAGCCCGAGTTCCATTGCTGTGTTGATTACATTGGGTGCGTATCCCCTGCACAGGATATCGTCCAGTTCCCGAAAGTTCGATTCTATTTCTGGAATTTTCATTTTTATTCCTCTTTTTTGGAAGTAACATACAATAATGCCATTTTATCTTCCGGATGTTTCATTCTCTCATTTGTTACAACATCAAATCCGGATTTATCTATAAAATCTGCAAATTCATCCAGATTTAACTTATGAAATACCGGTAGTTGACCGATCAGCGTAGAAATTGTCAATGCTATCTTGAATTTAAGCGATTCTCCTACTCCGGCAATTATGGCAATAAACCGTCCATCCGGTCTCAAAACTCTCTTGATTTCAGACAGGGCATCTTCCGGCTGTTTCATATTGTGGAGCGCATTATTGCAAATGACCGTATCAAACATACCATCGCTAAAAGGCAGGGCGTACGCATCCTCCACCGAGAAGGCAACATTATCGATTCTTGTATCTTCTGCCTTCTTTTTTGCGACATCGATCATCTGCGGCGAGATATCTATCGCATGAACCTGATCTGCGGTACTTGCTATCTTCAGCGCAACGAGACCTGTACCTGTTGCAACTTCGAGTACGGTGCCTCCGGTCCCAAGATCACTGGAGATCTTATCCAACAATGATGGGTAGATCTTCCAATATTTCTCTATAATCGACTGATCGTATTCGGAAGCGTTTTTACTCCAGAATTTCTGCTCCTTATGGGTTCTAATGTTGTCCTGCATTGTTTTTTCCTCCTTCTTCCGCTGTCCTGCACCACGTAACCAGTTCCCCGACCGGCTCCCTTCGTATTTGCAGGCTGTTTAACGGATCGTCCCAATCCAGGTAGACAATAGCGATTCCGATGATAGTCAGTTCCGATCCGGGGATTCCCGCAATCCTTTGCACCTCACCAGGATACGCACCTGCGCCGCCCGGAATGCAGGTGCCTAAGCCATATTCCTGCACTGCGGGAACTATTGTTCGGGTCACTATGCGATATCAAAGATGAAACAGCCCGCCGCCGACTTATCAGCAATGATTACGATCCGGGCAGGGGCACCGTATACTTAAACTCATCTTAGACCAGTTCTACATCGTGTTTTTACCCTCTACGGGTTCGACAAGGCCAGGAATTCACTTCATGAATTCCTGTTTCCTTTTTGAGTACGTGCCCTTCGGAGGCGTAAATACCTCGCTAATAGTTTCATTTTTTTCTCAATTTTTGATATATTGACCTTACAGGTCTGATTCTATGATGTGTCATTAGGTACGCATGTAATCTTCCCGAATAAAATTATGTTCATTCAAAAAACCGAATTCTTTCCCCCTGATGATCCTGGCAGGATCCTCTCCTGAAATAAGCCGTCTTCTTATCATGTTCCTTGCACTGCGGTATTCGTTCATTCTTTTTTCAGATACTGCAGGGTCTCCATATATCCGCCACATTCCGTATTTTGTATGCCTAAGGGAATTGAGTCCCATAAACCCTTTAACATCTTTCAGTGGAATGCCCAGGAATACCCCGATCTCAGGAGGGCATCCGACTGTGGCATACCTGCGCCTGAGCATACTCAATACATGTTCGATGGAATTTGACTCATATCCGCATTCAGACAAGAATTTATTCACAGATTTGTTTTTCAACAGTTCATCCAACAGGTTTTGGTTGAAAAATAGGACAATTGCATTTTTATCTGTCCTTTTCAACTCATAATAGTCTATTTCAGATCTTCTAAAAATGTCTGCCCTGTTACGATCCCATGCGTCCAGTAGTCCGCCATTGTCGTTGGAGATGTTCATCAGCGTTGCTGGTTTCCTGCCTGCTATGGTAGCTGCACTACATCTCACGATCCTGTGTACCAGATGTCTCATATTATCACCAGTGTTAGGTTATCCTAATTAGCATATTACGCGACAAATTCATAGATCACGATAAATAACTCTGCATTCAGATTGTCCTGTTTGCAAAAATCAGTTTGAATGGCGCTTTAACGATAGCCTTGCAGCAGGTTCCATAGAGTTCTCATCCCCATCAGTAGCTCTATTCGAATATAATAAACTTTTCATCATCGTTCTTGAATGACCACCGTGCAATCCCCCATCAGAATCAATATATGAATAAGTAGCCATGTACCCAGGCATATCGCAAACTGCTGCTGCAACTGCTGCAAATGATGATGTCCTGCTCATGTACCCGTATGCAGCTTCCATACTGGGACCCGATGCGCTTTTGGCCGGGTTTAAATTCAACATTACCTGTTGTGTTACTCCTATCCTATTTTTAAAACTCATATTTCCAATCTCCATCTATTAAAATATTAAATGCTATACACTTACTAAAAAAACAAAATCAAGGTAATATGTATAGCATACCTCCTGTTATGTAAAACAAGAGACGTTTATTACTCATCTTCATCAATTTCGTCACTATCTGTCTGCTCTTTGCATGTGCAATTAACACATTTCCCGTTGCATTCACAATCCATTATATCTCACCTCTTTTCGTTTACTTTATAAAATCAGGTTAACTGTAAAAACCTGGAACATCGTTCACACCTTCGAACGCCGCATCCACACCAACACAACAAATGCAATGGCGATCAAAAGTCCCACAACTCCCGGAAGAGTCTTGATGAAAATCTCATCCTTTACAACAAATGAGACTGGAACCCTCACACCTGCTCCTAGGCCAAGCCCACCAGAGTCATCACTGGATGGACGGGTCATGATCAGTATACTTCCATTGTACTCGCCAGCCTTCTTCTGGTCTGTCGAGATATTTACAACCCTGCTTTCCTTTGCACTAAGATCAAACTCCTGCGGATCCACAATGAGATCCACTCCTTCCACAATAAGCACAACCTGCTCAGACTCATCGTCGGTATTGATCACATACAGTTCTAGCATTGCGCCTTCTTTTACCCCCACCTCGCCGAACTCGATTTTGTCAGGTGATGCGCCGACACCGATCCCCGCCACTTGCGGGATCAGTAAAAAAAGAAGGAAAAGGGGGATAATCCCCCTACGCTTCGCATTCTGCAACAAAGAAGATCGTTCCATCGTATGTTCCTCCTGCCCAGTCAGGCACTACAAGTTTTGTCACAACCTCGTACTCGTACCAGAAGTCTGACGTATCTGCTGGCACCATACCTGAGAAACCGTCTATATTCAATCCGTTTAACCGGAGCGACTCGTTGTAGAATCCGTTGCTGTCATCAAGTATCATTGCTGAGACCTTTGCAGCACCTGCTCCTGTGTTTACAACCGTGATGACCTGGTTCCCGGATGTCATTCCTGTTCCGACCTTCCCGAAGTCAACGCCTGTCGTTGTGACAGTCATCGAGATTGCGGGGATGATCTCTGCTTTGAGCGTTGTTACGGTCTTTGGGACTACTGGCATGAATGACATCTTTGCAATGCCCAGTGTTTCACCATTCATGTTAACCGCGGTCCACTCCATACTCTGTGTTGCAACATCAAGAATGGTCAGACTCTCCTCTGATACAACTACTTCAGAGATGTTAAGTTCAGGAATGCCGTCTTCGAGAACCGTTCTGCTCTCATAGCCATTGATGGTCAGGTTGGAGTATCCGATCTCATCGCCTTCCTTGAATGCGAGTTGCTTTTTCTCACTATCCCACCATGCAGAGCCAGTCTCAATCTCCTCTACGCTTCCCATCGTAAATCTAACAACAAAGTCTGCGCTTGTTGGGCCTGTCGAGGTAAATGTCCTTGTACCGTTGATAAGTATGGTCTCGTTGTCGATTACCATCGATCCCTCGAATGCCCATTCACCGGCAAGCGATTCGAAGAGTTCTTCAGGAGCTATCATCCCACTACCGGTATACTCAACCTCAAATACTTCTTCTGCCGGCAGATAGAGAATCTTCTCTTTTAACTCGCCTTTCATTAGTTTGAACGCGGACTTCTCATCCGGTGTTGCAACTTTTGTCTTACACTTCTCTCTCAGCTCAAAGAACCCGTCAGGGAAAAAACCATCTTTCACGCTGACCACAACCATGTCGCCTGTCGATATTTCGACGAAACTATAACAGTAGTTATCTTCAGTGAGATTCAGGATATCAGTACCTTCCGGCAAATTAACTGTTAGATCCTCACTTGAGTCCAGGATGTACTCGAATGTCTCTGCATGTCCATCGGACGGGTGTGCACAGATAATCTCCAGATCGCCCCGTGCCGGAATTCCATCCCACGCTTCAAACGCGGTCAGACTCGCCTTATATGCTATTGCAACGCACGGGCAGATATGTCCATGTGCTTCAGAAATATCATCCAGCGTGATATCCAGAAGTTCTCCTTCATCATATATCTGAAGTGTAAGATCGGTACTCTCCTTTGCCGCGCTCATCTCGATCCATTCTGCTACATTCGGGTGCGGCGTAAGTGCGCTGCTATCGTATGCATAAGTCAGGTTCTCAAGCAACTTCGGAATCTTTGTCCCGGTGAAGTGCCCTTCGCTTACCATCAGCGGAACGACTACGGGTCCAGTGGCACTCTCAACTATCGGTCTTAGCGTGAATTCAGGGTGAAGCGTCTCGTTGTGGTGGATAAATGCAGTCTCTGTACCTGCAAGTTCGATCGCCGGATCACTCCAGTACGCCAGCTTCAATCGTGCCTGATTGGCAAGTGATGACGTGCTGTTGTCCCATCCTGCGAAGTTATCCTCCTCACCAGTCCCATGCGCAACAAGAACGAGTGTTTCGCTTTCTGTATCCGCAACCAGGTCAGCCGTGCGATCCGCAACGATTCCTGCCACAAGCCAGTGGTCATCCATCGCAGCGGTCAGGACGATCTCCGCATCGGTATCGACCGGAATAAGCTCCTCTTCCTCTCCAGGATGCCCCATCGCTCGCATAACCCCGTCAGCCCCAGTCTCAACCGGCACATGTGATATCGAGTATCTATCGCCCTTTTGAACGATGGACCGCTCCATCTTCACGCCCTCAACAACGACGTCCTCAGATGTCATCGGAAGTGTGTCTCTCAGTCCAACCACATACTCGATCTCCTGGATATGGCTGCTGTGTGATGAGATAAAGAGCGGTATAGCAATGATCTTTGTGACACCGGCATTATCAAGTCTCTCGACAGCATCATTGATCGTCTCATTCGGTACAAACTCAAGGAATCCTAGTTCGACCGGATATGGCAGATCTACCTCAGCGACCGCATCCCGTACAGGGGCACACCAGCTCTCGCTCGGGCTTCCGTGTACGATAACAAGTACCCCGTATTTTTCTTGATTCTCTGCTGCAACCGCAGGTGTGATCAATGAAATGATCATGATCAGTAGCATCATATTTACTAC
>Ga0255431_1091_pt1 | contig 17475 bp, 13 predicted proteins | sample ANMaggSeSYBR02J5_FD_182633 | JGI IMG/M metagenome (GOLD analysis project Ga0255431, IMG submission 182633) | Sediment cell enrichment communities from methane seep in Santa Monica Basin, California, United Staets - ANME aggregate JGI... | ecosystem: Environmental > Aquatic > Marine > Cold seeps >... | reverse complement strand
AACCAGAATCGACATCGCTAAGGTGACTTTTGACTTTTCCGCCCCAAAAAAGATCATATTCTGCTCTTAGTGCAAAATTATAGTAGAAATTTTCATGGTTACTTTAAGTTGTTACCCAATCGCGGTGCTGACCGGCACCGTGGGCCGTGCAAGCAAACGCAGTTTGATTGTACGGTTCACGGTGTCCGGTCGAGTACCGCGATTCCAGGCGGCGCAGCCGCCTGGAATGTGCGGATCACCTGCAAAATCCGGACATGAGCCCACAGGGGTCATGAACAGATTTTGTCAGGTGAATCCGTAGTGTTATACCTTTTCATGACATTGGTTGCCGGAAAAAGATTTCCTCAGATTTCTTTGACCTCCACTTTGACCATCCGATCATCCTGGCGAATTGCGTTTACGATTTCCTGTCCTGCAATTACCTTTCCAAACACAGTATGCTTGCCGTCTAAGTGCGGCTGCGGCGAATGCGTGATGAAGAACTGGCTTCCATTCGTGTTTGGCCCGGCGTTTGCCATTGAGATTACACACATCTCGTGCTTTAGTGGATTTCCTTTTACCTCGTCTTCAAACTGATATCCCGGGCCTCCCTGCCCGGTACCCGTCGGATCCCCGCCCTGGATCATAAAATCGCTGATTACCCGGTGAAACGATACACCATCATAGAAACCTTCTTTCGCCAGGAAAACAAAATTGTTAACCGTTTTGGGCGCATGTTCGGGATAGAGCTCAAGTTCCATGTTCCCCTTGTCAGTCGCAACGACCGCAAGGTAAATTTTTTCCGGGTCGATCTGCATTGCCTGTGGACTGTCCCACTTTTTTATCTCCATAATATTTTTCCTTTCTTAGATACTGAGTTTAAATGATTACATCCTCCTTTAATCTTTCTTGCATACCCCGCAAACACTGCATGATTCCATAGGGCATGGTGAAGTCTTTTTACCATCCAAGGCCTTCTTATATTCATGTTTCAGAAAAGACTTAGTCACACCATGATCTATAAAGTCCCAGGGAAGCAATTCGTCTAAAGATCGCTCCCGCAACGCATAAAAATCCGGATTTATCAATGTTTCTTTAAGTGTTTGCGCCCAGTTTCCCTGGTTTTCATTAGCCAGAGTCAGAATTCCTGAAATCCTGCGGTCACCGCGTGAAAACATAGCCTGGATAAAAGCCCAGCGCGGTATATCCACATGAACACGGATATTGGCAACTTTTTTTAAACCATGCTTTATCCTCTTTATTTTTTTTTTCAGTGTCTGTTCATCATCCATTGCTGTCCACTGAAAAGGTGTAAAAGGCTTTGGCACAAAAGAATTAAGGCTTACAGTTATTTCTCCTATTCGTTTCATGCTTCGGCTAACTGTGAGAAATTGCTGTTTTATCTTTTTGCACAATTTTATGACAGCTTCGACATCATCCATTGTTTCTGTTGGAAGACCAATCATGAAATAGAGCTTTAAGTTTGGAATACCGCCTGCAACAAGGGCCTCAGTGGCATTAAGTATTTCCTCTTCTGTAATGCCCTTGTTGATTACCCTGCGCATACGTTCAGATCCGGCATCTGGGGCGATTGTTGCGGTTTTGACTTTGCTTTGCCTCAGTAACGATATAAGCTCGGGGCAAAGGGAGTCAGCTCTCAAAGAGCTGAATGATAATCTGATATCCTTATTATTAACATAATCGTAAAGTTCTTTTATCTCTGGAAAATCTGAAACCGCAGCTCCAACAAGACCAATTTTATTGGTAAGCAAAATTCCCTGCTTTAGACATTTTTCAATAACCGGGAAAGGCCTGAATCTTGGAGGCCTGTAAATATATCCGGCACTGCAGAAGCGGCAGCCATGCGGACAGCCTCTGCCGGTTTCTATCAAAAATGTATTATCAAAAGTAGTATGCGGGGTTATTATACTGCTGCATGTTGAAACACGGGAAAGGTCTTCTATATACGTCCGCCTGATTTTGGCAGGGACATCAAGTAATGGTTCAAAAGAACGAATTGTTCCATCTTTATTATAGGTTGATTCGTAAAACGCCGGTACGTAAGCACCTGATACTTTGCGTGCTATATTTTTTAAAAGGGATCTTCTGCTTATATTATTATCAAAGCTGTCAATAAATTGGGGAAGCATCAATTCCGCCTCCCCGATCAAAAAACAATCAATAAATGATGAAACAGGTTCCGGGTTTAAAAAACAGGCGACTCCCCCTGCAATAACAAGAGGATGGGGGGTTCCTCTATCACTTGAATGCAAGGGGATATTTGCTTTCTTTAGAATGGTTAGAAGGTTTGGGTAGTCATTCTCAAATGAAATTGAAAAACTGATAATATCAAAATCAGAAATTTGTTTCCCTGATTCTATAGTGGTTATCCTGGCCCCGGGCAAATCAGTTGTATCAGGCAGAAAAGCTCTTTCACACACAACATTTTCAATATTGTTTAATAAATGATATACTGTTTGGAAACCAAGGTTGGACATTCCAACATGATATTTGTTGGGATATACAAGAGCTATTCGAATACATTCTCTGCAACCTTTCCTGATTGTACCGATTTCCGATTCAGCATATTTTTTATTTGACTTTCCGGCTTTCAATACCATATTTTTTGTTTAAGATTTTATTGTATCGCTTTGCTCTATTATTTTTTATAAAATTGATAGAATCCCTTCAAACCTTCAGCCTTCACCCTTACATTTAATCCGCCTTTCTTCTTAAAAAGGTCGGGATATCAAGATCATTATTGTCCATTACTATGCCCTTGTATCCTCTGTAAGTAGCTCCGGCTGATTCACCGGCCGCTTTTTTTTGTCGGAGAAAAGTTGGCTCATCCAGGTTAACTGCAGCATGCAACTCACCAGGAGTAATATCTCTTATTTTTCCCCTGAGTCCATTATCTCTGAATTTTCCGGGCAGCGATGATTCATAGCTTGTACTTATTCCTGTTGCAATAACGGTGACTCTCATCTCATCTCCAAGAGACTCATCAACTACAGTTCCCCATATAATATCGGCTTCCTCACCCACTTCTTCATATATTCTATCGGAAGCTTCCGTCATCTCCTCCATTGTTAATTCACTGGTGCATGTTATGTTCATTAATACACCTTTTGCACCGGAAATTGAGATATCTTCAAGCAATGGATGGGATATAGCCCTTTCAGCAGCTTCTTTTGCCCGATTAGCACCACTTGCTATGCCTGTGCCCATTATGGCCATGCCTGACCTTAACATAGTTGTTCTAACATCCGCAAAATCAAGATTAACCAGACCCGGCATCATAATAAGATCGGTAATCCCCTTAACGGAATGAAGAAGAATTTCATCTGTTTTCTTAAACATATCGACCATCTTTGCATTTTTTTCCGCAATTCCTCTCATTCTGTCGTTGGGTATTATAATTACTGTATCGGCAACTTCTTTTAATGCGGCAAGGCCTTCTTCTGCCTGCCTTGCCCTTTTCTTCCCTTCAAATGAAAATGGTCTTGTCACTACTGCAACAGTCAACGCCTTAATTTCTTTGCAAATTTCTGCTATAGTCGGTGCAGCTCCCGTGCCGGTACCACCGCCGAATCCAGCAGTAATAAAAACCATGTGGCTGCCTTCAAGAGCATCCTTTATTGCTTCTTTACTTTCAATTGCAGCTTCGCTTCCGACTTTAGGATTAGCGCCTGCGCCAAGTCCTTCGGTGCGCCTTTCTCCAATCTGCAACTTGAGCTGTGCCTTTGAATTTTCAAGCGCCTGGGCATCCGTGTTTGCCGCAATAAACTTAACCCCCTGCAAATTGGATTCGATCATATTGTTTATTGCGTTTCCGCCTGCGCCACCTACCCCGATAACCTTGATCTTTGCAGAGTTATTATTATCTACACAACTAAACATAATCTCCCCCCCCTTACAAATAATACTTAAATCTTAAAAATTTTCCCAATGAATCATTATATTATAATTTTAATGGCTTTAATGGCTTTAATTGAAAAATGAATATTGGTGGTACGCCTTCGGCGTGCTAATTGATAAGCCAAAGTTTCTTAGAGATTGCCCTCTCGTGTATTGATGTTTTAAGGAATACATAAAATGGCAGCATTCCTTGAACCCTGAACCTTGAACCTTAAATCTTGTATGCTGTACGCCTTCTGTGTGTTAATTTAATAGTATAGAAATTTCCATTTTTTAGTCAATTTTATCAATAGGTTAAAAACTATCAGTACATAACGAACTGTTCGTAGCTGTTAAGCTTATCAGCTAAGAGCTCGCCCGATAGGGCGCTAATTTAACTTGGATTCAAATCACATCCTTGAACCATTTCTTCATCCTTGTTATTATACGGTTGAAAATGTTTTTATCACGAATTCTGAAATTCTTTCTCGCTGTCTGGTTTTTAGCACCATATATAACCAGTCCAACGCCTGTCGCATACATTGGGTTGTTTACAACATCGACCAGACCGCTGATTCCCATGGGCTTGCCAAGCCGGGTTGGAAAATTGAAAACTGATTCTGCAATCTCCGTCGCATCTCTCAAAAGCGCTGATCCGCCTGTCAAAACAATACCTGACGAAATTAATTTCTCCATTCCTGCTCTATAAATCTCTCTATTTATCAGTGTAAAAATTTCCTCCATACGAGGTTCCAGAATTTCACCAAGAATCTGCCTTGGAAGCTTTCTGGGCTTTCGTCCCCCCATACCCGGGATTTCGATAGTTTCTTCACTGCTGATATTTTTTGCAATGCAGGTTCCATACTTTTTCTTTATTTTTTCAGCTTCTCTTTGTGGTGCATGCAGTCCAACTGCCAGATCATTTGTCAGATTATTACCACCCAATCCAAGCACAAATGTATGCCTGATATTGTTGTTGCAAAATATAGCAAGATCACTTGTTCCTCCACCAAGGTCAATCAAACCGGCACCAAGCTCTTTTTCTTCTTCGGACAGCACAGCTTCGCCCGAAGCAAGAGATTCCAGGACAATATCACAGACATCAAGACCTGAACGGTTTGCACACTTGACAATATTGTGAGCCGATGTTACAGCGCCAGTCACAATATGAATTTTTGCCTCCAGCCTTATTCCGGCCATGCCGACAGGATTCTGAATACCTGCTTCATCATCAACAATGAATTCCTGGGGAATCACATGTATTACTTCCCTGTCCATTGGAATTGCCACAGCTCTTGCAGCGTCGATTACCCGCTCAACATCAAGCCTGGTTATTTCAGAGCCTTTTACCGCCACAATTCCGCGGCTGTTGAAGCCGGTTATATGTCCTCCTGCAATTCCTGCATAAACCGATGAAATTTCGCAACCGGCCATAAGTTCTGCTTCCTCGACCGCTTTTTTTATAGATTCTACGGTTGATTCAATATTTACCACAACTCCCTTGCGAAGCCCGACTGAGGGGTGGGTGCCGATGCCGACTATATTAATTTCATCGCCGGATATTTCGCCGACAACAGCGCAGATTTTGGTGGTTCCAATATCAAGGCCTACAACGATTTCTTCATTTTCCCGCATATTAAATCTCCCTATGATCCCCTGCAGATGATTCATCTTTCGCAAGATTTACAACAATACGATCCAGGTGATTCAAATCAATTGAATCGAAATCCGGAAAACATTTCTTTTTTTTCATGTAGAAAAGCACGTTTTCAAGCCTTTCATACTTGTTTGTATAATCATTATAGCCCAGCTTTATTACTCTTACTTGATCAAATGTGTACAGGGTAAGACCTGTTTGTCCGTCCACCCGTATTTTTCTTATTCTTCTGTTTGGAAGAATGCTGTCAGGCTCCCGGCCAAGACGTAAAACTTCCATTACTGCATTAAAAGATGTGCTGCGTGCCTCACCGGAAATATTCAGATCTGAAAATTGAAGTCCGCTGACAATTGGCAAAATATCAGAATCCGATTGAGTCCATTCTTTAAATACTTCTCCATTAACATTTATCAGGAACTTGCGGCCAAGATCTAAAATAGCAAGCGGTTTATGCTCCTTAATCCCAATAGTTATCATATCAGGCAGCTCTCTTCTGACTTCAGCCTCAGCTATCCATGAATGCGCCAGCAATGTGTTTCTTATTATTGAAAGATTGACGGAAAGAATATTTATTCCTTTATTTATATTTGCCTGTTCAAGAATTTGCTGTTTCGAAAGCCGATGCGCTCCTCTAATAACTATGTTATCAGCTCTGAAATAGTCGCATTGTGTAATGCAATCGTGAGCCAGAATAAAAGCAAAGCTCATTACAGTTAAAATGCCAATTGCAGTCACTATCTTGAAACAGAAAACAAAGCGTTGGAATATTTTGACACTTTTTTTAGATGATGCACCCTTGTAATAGTTTTTTCTTATATGCTTATTGCCCAACAATTTTTACCTCCGGCTTTAGATTGATGTTGAACTTTTTTGACACTGTTTCCTGAACAAGTTCTATAATCGTCAGTATATCGGAGGCAGATGCTCTGTCTTTGTTAATAATAAAATTGGCATGTTTTAATGAAATTTTTGCTCCACCTATTGACTTGCCTTTAAGTCCGGACAGATCAATAAGCTCTCCCGCTGTTTTCCCGGACAAAGGGTTTTTAAAAAAACATCCCGCACTAAGCATGCCTGTGGGCTGTCTTTCTTTTCTTACTTTCAGCTTTTTTTCAGCATCTTTTTGGAGTTCCTGCGGGTCTGAAGGATACAGGCGGAAGCAGGCCCCTAATATAATTGGCTGGTCTTGATTAACTTCTCTTACTTCATCTTTCAGAGACAGCCCCCTGTAATCAAAATTTAAATTTTCTCTCATAATTATTTTAGCATGCCCGGCAGGCAGCAAAATTTTTATGGAATCAAGAATGCTTTTTATTGATCCATGGGCGGTTCCGGCATTCATCATTATACCTCCACCCACCGTACCGGGGATGCCGATAGCAAAATTCATCCCTTTGAGACCATTCTTAATAGCAAAAGAACAAAGAGCCTGCATTCTTACCCCAGCCAAAGCAGTAACAATGATGCCGTCTTTTTCCGTATCTCTTTTACTAATGCGTTTCAGACATTTTGTAAGTATAATTACAATTCCTCGTATGCCGCTATCTTTTACAAGAAGATTTGTCCCGTCTCCGATAACAAGATAAGGAATATCATTCTGCCGTGACCACTTGATAAGCGCTGCAAGTTCTTCAAGCTTTTCAGGCATGACAAAAGCATCTGCCGCACCCCCCACCCGCAAAGATGTGTGTTTCGACATGGATTCATCAAATCTGACACTGTTTTTAAACCGGCGTTCAAGCCATATTTTTGAATCAGAATCAAGCATTATAAACGGTTGTCAGTTCACGGTTATCAGTTGAGCAAACATAAAAGGTTTAGTTGTGAGAACTCAAATTTATATTTCATGCAAGGTTAAGGTGTTTTTTTAAAAAAAACTGAGTCATTACCGTGAACCGTAAACCGACAACCGTAAACCATTACTTCAATATATCCAGTATCTCTTCCCCGATTTTCCATACATTTCCTGCGCCAAGGGTAAGCAGGATATCTCCTTCTTTTAATACTTCTTTCAAATGACAAACAGCCTCTTTAAAATCTTCTTTGCAGACGACTTTTTTGTGACCATGTGCCATAATTCCTTCGCATAAGGTCTGGCCGGTTATCCCTTTTATCTTCTTTTCTCCGGCAGGGTAAATCGGAAGAACTACAAGCAGATCCGATTGATAGAATGCACGGGTAAAATTATCAAAAAGCGCTTTGGTTCTGGTATAGCGGTGGGGTTGAAAGACCACGACCTTACGCCTGCCTGGCCAGCTTGCCTTGATAGAAGACAATGCGGATTTGATTTCAGTAGGATGATGAGCATAATCATCTACAACTGTGATGCCGTTTATCTCTCCTTTGATCTCCAGTCTGCGCTGAACTCCTTCAGCGGTCTGAAGGGCACATTTAATTTTATCAAAAGAAATATCAAGCTCAATCCCTACAGCAATACTTGCCATGGAATTGTAAACGTTATGAATACCTGGAAGATTCAACGTGATTTCTCCCAGTATTTTTCCCATGCGATAGAGACAGAATCTGCTCTTTTGCCTTTCAAGCACCACATCCCTTGCCTGAAGATCTGCCTGAGCGCTCATGCCATAGGTGGTAAAGCGTTTCTTTATTTTCGGGATAAGCTCCTGTATTGGTTCATTATCAAGGCAAAGAACAGCGAGACCGTAAAAGGGTACACTGTTAATAAAGCTTAGAAAAACTTTTTTTATTGAGTTCAAGTCCTTGTAAAAATCCAGGTGCTCCCTGTCGATGTTTGTCACCACTGCTATGGTGGGGGATATTTTCAGAAAAGAACCATCGCTTTCATCTGCTTCAGCTACTATAAAATCTCCCTTCCCAAGAAGTGCATTAGAACCTGTGCTTTTGAGTATTCCACCAATAACCACGGTAGGATCAAGGCCACCTTGGCCGAGAACGGAAGCAATTAACGACGTTGTAGAAGTTTTGCCGTGCGCCCCGGCAACCGCCACGCTGTATTTTAAACGTTTAAGCTCTAAACGCATAAGTTCTGCCAGCATTTCAGCTCTTTGAATTACAGGAATTGATGCATGTCTGGCTGCAACCACTTCCACGTTTTCACGGCCAACGGCTGTCGATGTCACAACAACATCAGCTCCGCAAACCTGCTCCTCTGAATGCCCTTCAAATATGATCCCGCCAAGACTTTGCAAACGTTTTGTAATGTCTGATGACTTTATATCAGAGCCGGATACCTTATAGCCAAGATTAAGAAGGAGCTCCGCAATGCCACTCATTCCTATTCCGCCAATTCCTACAAAGTGTATGTGATATTTTTTAAGATACATGGTTTAAGGTTCAGGGTTCAAGGTTTAAGGTTCAGAGGTTAGGGACTTTCCTGAAAATAAACTACCCAAATAATTTCATAACATCCTATAATAACTTGATAATATTTTGGAATCTGGTAGTTTATTTTCAGGGAAGTCCCTTACAATTGACAGATGGTTGCTTTGCTCTCTTTATATTTTGCAACTACTCAGGTTGTCGGGTTCAAGATTCAAAGTTAGTCGGCTTTTAACCCTGAACCCTGAACCTTGAACCTTGAACCCTTTTTTTCATTAACCTGTAACAATCATCAACAATTGTTTCTGCTGCATCCGGTTTGCCGAGTTTTGTTGCCATTAAAGCCATATTATCAAGTGTCTTGTAATTTGATGCATAGTGCTTGATTTTCTTCGCAAGTAATCTGCCGCTGAGTTCCTTTTGGAAAATTATTTCCGCAGCGCCTGCATCTGACAGCGTTTTTGCATTTAAGACCTGATGGTCGTCTGCCGCAAAAGGGTATGGTATTAACAGCGCACCTTTACCAATAGCCGTTAATTCTGCCACGGTAGTAGCGCCCGCTCTGCATATAATTAAATCGGCGTTTTTGTATTGCTGCCCCATATCATTGAAAAAGGATTTAACGCTACTGGAGATACCATCTTTTCTGTAAGCGTTCTTTACCTTTTCTTCATCATCAGCTCCTGTTTGATGTATGAAAAAAAAACCATCTTTCTCTTTTAAGAATTTCAGAGCATCCATTACTGCTATATTGATGCTGTGAGCCCCCTGACTGCCTCCGATTACGAGAATTGTAATAAGCTTGCCCTGAACGGAATCGGAAATTGCAGATTTCTTTATTGCGGAACAAAGAATTTCGTTCCTCACAGGATTACCAGTAAAACAAACCTTCTTTGGATTAAAATTGCCACGAGTATTTTTAAAAGAAACATAAATACGGTCAGCGTAATAAGATAAAATACGGTTAGTAACGCCGGGCAATATATTCTGCTCGTGCAGTACAATTTTAATTCCCATAAGCCAGGCTCCAAGTACCACAGGCCCTGCAGAGTAGCTTCCAACTCCAATAACGAGATGCGGCCTTAAGTCTTTCAGGATAAGCATGGACTCAAATAATCCTTTTGGTATTTTTGAAATTGATATGATCTGATTAACTATCCCACGGCCTTTTATCCCTTCCACTGTTATGGTTTTAAGTGGAAATTTCTTTTCTTCTAAAACAGATACTTCAAATGGCTTGCCCGTACTTATAAAAATGACTTTATTCTCAGGATTGCGCTTAATAAATGCCTCGGCAATGGCGATCCCTGGAAATAGATGCCCGCCTGTACCACCACCTGCAATTACAATGCGCTTTTCGTTTCTATTTGTTCTACGCACGTTCCTTAGGTTTGAACGCATGAGTAGATGCTCCTATATTCAGCAATACTCCTATTGATGCCATATTGATTAAAAGGGATGTCCCACCGTAACTCAAGAACGGCAGGGTAAGCCCCTTTGTCGGCAAAAGGCCCAAAACAACTCCCATATTAATGCAAACTTGAAGCCCGATTGCGATTGTCAAACCAATAGCCATAAATGATTTAAAAGGCTCTTCTGCATTTTTTGCTATGATGATTCCCCGCCACAGGATCACAAAATAGAGAGCTATAATTACAAGGACGCCGAGAAGCCCAAGCTCCTCTCCAATAACTGAAAAAATAAAATCAGTATGTGGTTCGGGAAGGTAGAAAAGCTTCTGATAACCTTTTCCTATTCCTGTTCCCCAGATACCCCCGGTACCAAAAGCCATAAAAGAATGTATCATCTGGTATCCTTCATCTGTCGGATATTTCCATGGATCCAGGAAACTCAGAATTCGTTTGAACCGGTAAGGAGCATTGATCATAAATATGTACAAAGCCGGCAGCAAAATCAGCAACGGTGTGAAAAGATGTGAGAGTCGGGCGCCTCCGACAAAAAGCATAATCCATGTAATTGCCGCCAGAATAATTACCGAACCAAAATCCGGTTGTAGAAATATTAGTATTGCGAATATACCGAGAACTATAACGTGAGGCAGAAAACCAATTGAAAAATCTTTAAGCTTATCCGATTTTTTACTCATGGAGTACGCCAGGTATAATACAAGAGAAAAACGCGCCAACTCAGACGGCTGGAATGTTAAAAAACCCAATCGTAACCAGCGAGTTGAGCCTCCGGCGGTAACACCGAATCCGGAGATTTTCACAGCAATCAGCAAAAAAAACGCAAAAAAAACTAACGGATATGCCATAGAATAAAAAAGTTTTAACGGAATATGTTTGCTGCCAACCAGAGCAAGAATGCCTAAGAATGAAAAAAAAATCTGTTTCTTAAAATAATAGTAATCAACTCCAAATTCTTTCAGCGCCAGGGCTGAACTTGCGCTGTAAACCATTACAACCCCCAGTCCAACCAGAAAAAGGACAGAAAAAAGGAGTGTGATATCGTATCCTGATTGCGGATTATTTTTAGGTGTTTGTTTTGGCATAATAAATAAAAGGGTTCAGGGTTCAAAGGTTCAGGGTTGCTCAAAACATAAAATCAGTAACTGACAACTGTGAACCGTGAACCGTCAACTGTAAACCGTTCCTATCTTTGCAACGGCTTTGCAAAAATCTTCTCCCCTTTGTGCATAGTTGTTATACATGTCAAAGCTGGCGCAGGCCGGTGACAAGAGTACGATATCACCGGGTTTTGCTGCATGATATGCCTTGAAAACTGCGTCCTCCATTGTAGCCGCAGCCTCAACATGCTTAATACTTCCCAGTTCAGCCATAATATCTTCTTTTGCTTCTCCAATAAATATCAGCGCTTTTGTGTGCTTATCTATCAAATCCCTCAAAGCATAAAATTTACTTCCCTTGTTTCGGCCACCCATAATCAGGACTATTGGCCTTTCAAAAGTTTCAAGTGCTTTTGCCACTGAATCAACATTTGTAGCCTTTGAATCATTGAAAAAATCAATACCATTCAGGGTGTTGATATGTTCAAGTCTGTGGGAAAGTCCTTTAAATTTTCTTAATGCTGACCCAACCCCTTCAAAAGTTCCTCCGGCAGCCAGCGCCGCAAGGCTTGCCGCTGCAGCATTCTCCATGTTGTGTTTGCCGGGCAGTTTAAAGTCCGCAAGAAGCCGGGATATGTTTTCCTGAGAAATTATGCTTTCATCGCTTATGGTCACGCCTTTTTCTTTTTTTGAACTGAAAAAAACTTTTCTGCTCAGGATATCTTTGCTCAAAGAACACACAACAGGATCAGATCCATTTAACACTGCTGTATCGTCAGGTTGCTGGTTTTCAAAAATCCGGGCCTTGGACTTTGCATAAGCATTTAAATCAGAATAACGATTCATGTGATCTTCGGTAATATTCAGCAAGACCGCCACGTTTGCTCTGAAAGTATCTATGGTATCCAACTGAAAACTGCTTACCTCTATGACAACAATGTCAGCCTTTTCCCGTCTGTCAGCATATGCAATAAGAGGGTTACCTATATTGCCGCCCACAAATACCTTAAGACCGGATTCCTCAAGCATTTTACATAGAAGAGTTGTTGTAGTGGTTTTTCCGTTAGTACCGGTTACAGCAATAATTGGTTCTGCGATGAATCTTGATGCAAGCTCAATTTCACCCATTACAGGGATACCTTGTTCTTTAGCTTTTATTACAGGGTCAATTGTATGAGGAACTCCGGGGCTGATAACAATAAGATCCGCGTTTTCAAAAGTTTCAATTCTATGTGCTCCAAGTTCCATTTTTATACCAAGATCACGGATTAACAGCTCTTCAGAGCCAAGCTCCTGTTCCTTCTTCCGGTCAGCAACAGTTACAAAGGCTCCTTTGTTTATCAAGAATCGAGCAGTTGCAACACCTGTAACGCCAAGGCCGACTATTAGAATATTTTTATTTTTAAGTTCCATAAGATCAGGGGATGTAACTCACAATTTCTCATTCCCACGCTGGCATTCGCCGTAGGGGCACGATGCATCGTGCCCCTACGTATGTTTGATTCCCGATCCCTGACCCCTGCTCCCTGACCCCTGACCTTTTCATCTTAATTTCAACGTACTCATCGAAATAAGTGCAAGCGCAATGGCAATTATCCAGAATCGCACTATAACCTTTGGTTCGGACCAGCCTTTTAATTCAAAATGATGGTGAAGTGGCGCCATTTTAAAAATCCTTCGGCCGTTTGTCATCTTGAAAAAACCTACCTGGAAGATCACTGAAAGTGCTTCTATGACAAAAATTCCGCCGACGATCACTAAGAGTATCTCCTGTTTTATAATCACAGCCACTGTGCCTATAGCGCCTCCCAGTGCAAGAGAACCAACATCACCCATAAAAATTTGAGCAGGGTAAGCGTTGAACCACAAAAAACCCAGACCCGCACCAGCTACGATTCCGCAAAAAATTGCCATTTCACCGCCATTGGCAACATAGTTGATCTGAAGATAATCAGCTATGTTGTAATGCCCTGCCACATAAGAAAAAAGCATATATGTTGCCGCAGCTACAATCACAGGGCCAATAGCAAGGCCGTCAAGGCCGTCTGTAAGATTGACGGCATTTGATGCTGCAACAATTACAAATGCGGCAAAAAATATATATCCCCAGCATAGATCAGGCGAAATATTTTTAAAAAACGGGACAGTTACTTGCGTTGAAAAATCAGGGCACATATAAACAAGAGTTCCTGTTAATAATGCGAGCAATATCTGAAGACAAAATTTGCTTTTAACGCCAAGACCCTTGCTGCACTTTTTGACCTGCATGAGATAATCGTCTATAAAGCCGATAGCGCCAAAGCCAATCGTTGTTAGAAGAACTATCCAAACATAACAATTTGTCAAATCAGTCCATAGAAGTGTTGAAACAGAGATTGAAAATATAATCAGTATTCCGCCCATAGTAGGAGTTCCGGCTTTTTTGAAATGTGCCTTTGGGCCATCTTCTCTTATATGTTGTCCGATCTGCATCTCGCTGAGTTTTCTGATAACCCACGGGCCGAGGAAAAAACAGATAAAAAAAGCTGTAAGGGTGGCAAAGATAGTTCTGAATGTAATATAGCGGAATACATTAAAAACCGATATTGTTGTATGAAACGGATATAGCAGATGGTAAAACATGATTTCTTAGACCTTCAACCCCTCAACGATTTTCTCCATACCCATTGACCTTGAGCCCTTTACAAGAACCCAGTCTCCCGGCAAAAGCCATTTTTTCAAATCTTCAAGAATCTCTTTTCTTGATCCAATAAATATATCCATCGAATTCTTATTTTCTTTGCGGGCACCGTCCGCAACAGTTTCTGCGAACTCACCTGTAACGTAAAGCCTTGCAATATTTGATCTAACAGCCAGAGAGCCTGTTTTTCTGTGCATAGATTCTGCGTGTTCTCCCAGCTCAAGCATATCGCCGGCGACAAGAATACCCCTGCTGTTGCCTTTTAATGAACCAAGAGTTCTGATTGCGGTTTTCATTGAATCAGGATTTGCATTGTATGTGTCGTCAATTATGTGTACTCCTCTGACATCAACGATATTTATTCTGCCTTTAACCGGCCGAAAATATTCCAGACCGGCTTTGATCTCTTCTGAAGACAAACCAATAAGATATCCAACAGACGCTGCCGCGAGAGCGTTTGATACCATAAATCTGCCAGGCGCCCTGAGTTCTATTGGAATTCTTTCTTCCGGCAACGCCAGAGTAAAAGAAATTCCGGTTGCCGTTTCATTGATATCCAGCGCTCTAATACGGGCATCTTCTGACAAACCAAAATAAAGCACTTTCCTTGCCGTTTTTGTTGATAAATATAAAACCCTTGAATCGTCTGCATTAAGAACGGCTGTTCCCTCCGGCTTTATTCTTTTCAGAAGCTCTCCTTTGGCATTCATTACCCCTTCAATTGAGCCCAGTCCCTCAAGGTGAGCAAAGCCTATATTTGTAATTACGCCAATATCAGGGGTGCAAATTTCACCCAGCCTGTTTATCTCTCCGGGTCTGTTCGTCCCAAGCTCAAGCACAGCCCACTGGTGACTGCTTTTAAGATCCAGAAGCGTCAGCGGAAGCCCTATTTCATTATTGAAATTTCCTTTGCTTGATAAAGTTTTATAACGCATTGAAACGATGGAGGCAGTCATTTCCCTGGTTGTGGTTTTGCCGTTTGAACCGGTTATCGCTACAACCGAAACATTGGTTCGCCTGCGGTTAAATGAAGCAAGATCGCCCAGAGCTTTTGTTGTATCGTTTACCTTTACACAAACAATACCCTTATCCTGCCAATCTGTATCGGCAAAATCACAGACTTTATCTTTACTTATAATAAGTCCTCTTACACCACCGGTTATCACATTGGATGCAAAACCGTGACCATCATGAACATTTCCCTTGATTGCAATAAAAATTTCATTTGCAGATATTGTGCGTGAGTCAATGGATATCCCCTCAAAAGTATGTTTGACATCCCCACACAAAAGGTCTCCCTTTGTTGCTTCAAGGATTTCAGAGGTTGTCCATGGTATTTTTCGTTCTTTTCTCATTGAAGAGCCGCTCTTGCCTCATCCCTGTCATCAAAAGGAAAAGTTTCGCCCCTGATTAATTGATATGTCTCATGCCCCTTGCCGGCTATAAGTATAATATCTCCCTGATCTGCTGATGTGATGCTCAGTTTTATGGCTTTTTTGCGATCAGGCTCAATAACATAACCTTTTTCCCGAAAGCCGTTTGCCGGCTTTTTTGGATCATATTTCTTTGAAGATGTTTGTTTGATTCCCTCTATTATCCGGCTTATTATTTCCATTGGATCTTCCGTGCGCGGATTATCTGATGTTATTATAGTCAGATCACAAAACCTGCCGGCTATTTCGCCCATACGGGGCCTTTTGCCTTTATCTCTATCGCCGCCGCAGCCAAATACACAGATAATTCTACCGATATTATTATCTTTAATTGACGTTAAAGAAGACAAAACATGTTCTAAGGCATCCGGAGTATGAGCATAATCAACAAACACGAACTTGCCTGCTTTATTTGGTATAAATTCAAGCCTGCCCGGTATCTGCCCTGCTTTTTCTATACCTGCCTTTATAATAGCGAGAGAAAGCCCAAGAGCAATCCCCACACCAGTTGCGCTGAGTATATTCTCAAGATTATGCTCCCCTGCAAGAGGTGAACTGAATTGAAATGTCCCCAGTTTCGTTGAAATTTTTCCAATAATTCCTGTAAGGCTGTATTTAATATTATCCGGCCATATCATTTTATCTGCTGTGCTGCCGGTGGAAATCACGGGCATACTGTCAGATGCTTCTGAAAGTAAATTGTAAAGGTCTTTTCCTTTCTTATCATCACAATTTATTACAGCGAGAGAACTGCCCTTTTTGGGCCCAGTTTTTAAATGCTCCGTAAAAAGCCTTTTTTTGCAAAACCAGTAGGAATCCATATCCCCGTGATAATCAAGGTGTTCCCGTGTCAGATTGGTAAACACACCGATATCTATCCAACAGCAGTCAATCCTGTGCAGATCAATTGCATGAGATGACACTTCCATAACAACGTGGGTAATCCCGTTTTCATGCATTTCCACCAATATTTTTTGCAGATCAAGAGCTTCCGGCGTTGTCATCGGGTTGGAAAAAACTTTGCCTGAATAACGGTAATTAATAGTTCCTATTACACCAACCTTAAAACCCGCTTCAGCAAGGATGCTTTCAATTATGTAAGCGGTTGTTGTTTTACCGTTTGTTCCGGTTATCCCTATAATGAACATTTTTTCTGAAACATTCCCGTAAAAATTTGCAGAAATTGCGGCAAGGGCTTTTCTGGTATTCTCAACCTCTATAATTACGGATTTTTTGTTAACCGGTTTTTTGTTAATTGATTTCCGGGTTACAATTGCCGATGCACCTCTTGTCAGAGCTTCATCAATAAACTCATGCCCATCCGCCTTAAAACCCTTTATGGCAACAAAAAGTCCATTATGCTCAACCTCTTGTGCACGATAATGTATTGAGCCTATTTCATAATCCTGTAAACAGGCGCATAAATTATCATGCTGCCCTGTTTTTACGGTATGCTTATGCTCCATTCCTTTCCCTGCAATAATTACACGCCTTATTTCAGTTACGGATTTAAGCAAAATAGAAAGCTTCAATCTCTTGCCCCGGTTCCGCTTACCGTTCTTATTTTTCCATTTATTCCTTTGAAAACACCATTTTTTCCTCCCGGGCCGGTCCGAGCGTCAACCAATCTTTTGAATGGTTTATTGGCAGTTAACGGTATGTTCATATAGTTTACAGTTTCATGCGCTATCTTTTTGAATGCCGGAGCAGCAACTATGCTGCCAAAATGCTTTTCTATGGGTTCGTCAATAACTATTAGAACAACTATTTCAGGATCCTCGGCAGGAATGAACCCAAGAAATGAAGCTATGTATTTTTCGTCCGAGTAAGTTCCTTTCTCATCAATTTTCTGGGCAGTTCCTGTCTTCCCGCAAACAGAATAACCTTTCAGGGCAGCATTCACACCTGTCCCGCCTTTAGTAACTACAGAACTCATCATCTTTTTCACTGTTCGCGCTGTCTCTCGTGAAACAACCCTTCTGACCATGCGCGGACCTGAGCT
>Ga0255431_1090_pt1 | contig 17554 bp, 17 predicted proteins | sample ANMaggSeSYBR02J5_FD_182633 | JGI IMG/M metagenome (GOLD analysis project Ga0255431, IMG submission 182633) | Sediment cell enrichment communities from methane seep in Santa Monica Basin, California, United Staets - ANME aggregate JGI... | ecosystem: Environmental > Aquatic > Marine > Cold seeps >... | reverse complement strand
GCCTACTTTTCGAATATTTCAGCTTTGCTATCTAAACTTGACCGGGCGCAGCATAGTGATTTAGTTTTAACAATAATTCTGGAAGTTTCAATTTAGGCGCTTTTCAGGTACTTTTCCGACAATCTCATTAAAAAAAACTTTCATGATTAGTATCAAACCAACTATTTTTTGACGCTATAGAATCACATCGTGGAAATCTCTGTATACTTTATATACAAACAAGTAACCATAAACAATGAAGTTACCAATTAGCATCTAAAAAAAATATTTACTATTATATTTGAATTGGATACGTATTTTCGCCAAAATATTATTGGCTCATCCGAGAAAAGAATAAAAATGATGAGACCGTTAACATATTGTAATAATACATCGGGTAACTATGGAGAAGATACAATGAATGAGCCGATAATTGTACTCAATTTCAAGACATATACTGAAGGAACAGGAAAGAATGCCGTTGCTATTGCACAAGCATGCAAAGATGTATCAGACGAGACTGGCGCTCATATCGCAGTAGCACCTCAACTCCCTGACATCTACAGGGTTGCATCAATTGTGGACATACCAGTATTTTCCCAGCATGTTGACGGTGTGGAGCCGGGCAGTTTCACCGGGCATATCATGGCCGAAGCTGTGAAAGAAGCAGGTGCTATCGGCACGCTTATTAACCATTCGGAAAGGCGCCTGAAACTGGCTGATATAGATGCATCCGTCACGGCTGCCGGCAGGACAGGCCTGACCACCATTGTATGCACCAATAATATCGCCACTACCATTGCAGCATCAACATTAGGTCCGGATTACGTGGCAGTTGAACCCCCGGAACTTATCGGTTCGGGAATCCCGGTTTCCAAGGCCGATCCTGAAGTTGTATCAGGTTCAGTGAAAGCCGTCAGGAATATCAATCCGGATGTAAAGGTGCTCTGCGGTGCCGGTATCAGTAAAGGTGAGGACATGAAAGCTGCACTGGAACTGGGCAGCGTGGGCGTGCTGCTGGCTTCAGGTGTGGTAAAATCCAATGACCCGAAAAAGGCCCTATTTGACCTGGTGAACGGAATCTGATACCGGGCAGGGAAATAATATTTTCAGTTAATGGACTATCTTTGAGATATCAAGTTCAAGAATATCCTCTGCCCCTAATGCCTTGAGCTTTGGTATCAATATATTAATATCACTCTTATTAACCACGGTCTCCAGTGCATAGTAATCGGATTTGTAAAGCTGGCTCACTGTTGGGTTCTTCATGGCAGGAAGTGCTTCGATTACGGTATCAAGATTGTCCTTGTGTACATTAAGGTCAATGAGCACTTTCCCCCGGGCTTCAATTACTGCCAGTAGCAGTGTCCTGATCTCTTCTATATCCTTTCGTTTTCCAGGATCATCCCAGCTTTTTTTGTTTGCGATCAGCTTGGTTGAGGATTCGGCTATTATATCCACTATCTTCAAGCCGTTCTTCCTTAAGGTAGAACCAGTCTCGGTCAGGTCCACCACTACATCCATAAGCTCGGGAACCTTTGCCTCTGTAGCACCATAAGAATAGAATATCTCAACCGGAACGCCGATTTTCTCAAAAAAAGCCCGGGTCATATTTGGATATTCGGTGGATACCCTGCTGTTGGGTTTGATATCAATGGCACTTTTGATAGAATCATCTGCCTGGGGTACGGCGATCACGATCTTGACATTACCTGCTCCCTGTTTGCTATAAGGAAGGTCTGCAACCTCCACAACATCGCTTTGGGATTCTTCTACCCAGTCCAGTCCTGTTATCCCAATGTCAAAATATCCCTGTTCTACATATTTGGGGATTTCCTGTGGGCGCAGCACCTTAACTTTACTTATCCTCGGGTCATTTATTTTAGGGTTGTACTCCCGGTCTGTTTTTTTAATAGGAAGGTCTGCCTGTTTGAACAGCAGTAATGTTTGCTCTTCCAGACTGCCTTTTGGTATAACTATATTGATCATAATAAATCCTCAGGTTTTGGGATTACAATACTTATTAGTGGATATTAAAGTTTTTTGTCAAAATTGATGAAACTGGTTTCATATGAGTTTTTCATGTGAGTTCTTCATATGTGTTATACAATAGACCTGTTGCGTAATAAGCCTAAATAGGCATCTACCTGCCGTTTTGCGGTAAATGCTTAAAAACCGTTGTAGCATAGCGATATATGAGTTATTTCGCAACAAGTCTAATAGTCTCAACAACGATACGGGGGATGCACTCACACATACTAAAATATGATATCATGTATTAAAATATTCCATCACTTCTATCATTTTACTGTGATCTACCTCTGTAGCGTAGCAACCGTCATTTAATAGTGGAACACCATATGTCGTAATGTTCTTACGCTTCAAAGAGCGCATGACCTTGTTAAGTTCATAATTGCACGCTAAAAGAAGTGCACCATCAGCCGAATCCTTTTTGATAATATGTCTTACATACGAAGAACCTGCAACGATATAGAGTTTATAATTATACCTCTTGGCATCTGTTTTTATCTTAGAGAAAATACACATTCCGCACGAGACACACTCAATACCATACATTGTTGATGCCGCCGGACAATCAAGTGATCGCATACAATGGGGGGCAAGCAGTAAACGGTGTTTAGTCTTTTTAAAATCAGACCTGTGCGCCATGTTCTTAAGAGAGACCATCCATTGTTCCAGCTTTTGTGTATCAGAATACTTCTGGAAGATAGCTTTAATCGGCAGATAGAAAAAATCAAGTATGTTTACAAAAAAACCAGCAAGCCAGACATTCCTGTTAAGACTGACACGGCTTACAAATAAAGCTAAAATGACCAGGGAAATGGACACAACCACAACCACGACCAGTGCAATCCCTATTAGATCATACATCGTCACATATCTCCATCTTATGAATCACTTCCGCCACATCTACTCTCGTATCATAACATCCATCCCTTATCAGGCAAATGCCTTGAACAGGTACAAACTTTGATACTGCCTGCATTGACTCGGTCAGTTCAACATAACATGCTACTCCAAGACATGCACCAGGGTCATAGGACTTCATTATTTTCCTGACAAAACTGTCGCCCGGCACAGTAAACACTTTGAAATTATACTTATCTGCTGCTTCTACTATGCGTTTAATATCACACTTGCCACATCTGGTACATTCATATCCCACTATAGGGTCGCATCGTGCCCTGCATTCAGGATGCCTCATACACTGTGGCAGGATAACAGCACGTCTTACCGTTGTCCTTTTGAACTTATCAAGCATGACCGCATTCTTGACCTCGATCAATATCTCATCTACAATTTCTTCTTTAATAGAAAAGATCCTGCATATCCATTTTGCAGGTGAGTAGAAGAGATAGAGCATAAATAAGATGTAATTCGGGAATATGATCTTGTGTTTCCTGATACTATAGGCACCAAACAGTAACGCTATTCCTGTCACCAGTATAACTGCGATTACCAGAAATACGAACAGTTTGCCTAGTAGTTCATAGGAGATTAGCATGAAATGAAAACGGTTATGTCGGTATTTAAGATTGTCGTGGGATCAGGAGAGACTTTTAATTATTTTCTGTTTACACTTATTAATCAGTTCTGTTAACCACAGATGAACGCAGATAAACACGGATACTGCATGCGAAATCTGTGTTCATTTGTGTTCATCTGTGGTTAGTTATAGGTCAAAAGACCATAAGAAAATAAAAAGTCTCGATCAGGAGGCTGTCCAGTAATTCAAAATCCAAAGAAAAAGGAGATGGATTGGAGCTTTAAATAAAAAAAGCAAGAGATTTGCTACTGAAAGTTATTGTTGGACAGCCTCTAAGGCCTTAGGATTATAAACTAAAAAAAGTAAACAAAAAATTCGGTATTCTTATCCATTTTGGAGATATATTCACATTCAAGCGCAAGCTGTATCCACTTAAAATCCAAGGGTAATTTAAAATTATTAGACAGGATCGACAGGATATACTGCACCATCATTATCCTGTAAATCCAGTTAAAATACCATGCTTTTTTAATTAGATACCGCAAGTATTTAATTTAAATGGGGCCTAGTACTTTTTTAATTTTACCGATACTGTGAAATTATGGGACTACAGATTGAGTGATTTTGTCCCAAGGCCGACTATATCAATAGTTTTATACAACATTACACACCACCCTAAGAGTTAGATACCCATGAGCAGCAAGTATGATTACAAAAAACTGGGCTTGATGGCAGGTCTTGAGATCCACCAACAGCTTGACACAAAAGAGAAATTGTTCTGCGGCTGCCCGACAATCCTAAGAGATGTAAAGGATTCCAACTTAGAGTTATTCAGGTACCTGCATCCCACCCGCAGCGAGATGGGAGAAGTAGACCGGGCCGCGGCTGAAGAAGCCATGCTAACAAAACAGTTCATTTACAAAGCCTATGATACTACATGCCTGGTAGAAAATGACGAGGAACCGCCCAGGGAGTTGAACCGGGAGGCACTGGACCTCACACTACAGATAGCCAAACTCATGAACATGGACCCGTTCGATGAGGTCTTTACAATGCGCAAGATCGTCATAGACGGTTCCAATACATCCGGATTCCAGCGTACTGCCCTGGTATCCACCCACGGGCACATTGAGACCACCCAGGGAAATGTGGGTGTTGGTGTACTATGCCTGGAAGAAGATGCTGCCCAGAAGGTAGAAAATAAAGTGGACAGTGTAATATATTCACTTGACAGACAGGGCATTCCACTTGTGGAAATTGGGACTGACCCCGATATTGTATCACCTGCCCATGCCAGGGAAGTAGCCAAGACCATAGGTATGCTGCTGCGCTCCACAGGCAGAGTCAAGCGTGGCCTGGGAACGATCAGGCAGGACGTGAACATCTCCATTGCCAGGGGCGCACGGGTGGAAATCAAAGGCGTGCAGGCCCTGGAACTTATCGAGACCATTGTGGAGCAGGAAGTGGAGCGACAGGTGAACTTGCTTAACATTATGGAAGAACTACAATCCGGCAATGCTTCGGTTCCCGGGGATATTGTCAATGTCACACACTTGTTCACCCAAACCCAGTCCAAGGTCATTAAAAAGGCATTAAAGCTTGGTGTTGTACTGGCATTGAACCTGCCGGGTTTTGCAGGGCAAGTAGGCCGCGAGATACAGCCAGGGCGCAGACTGGGTACCGAGTTCTCAGACTATGCTAAAAAGTCAGGTGTTGGCGGAATATTCCATACCGATGAACTGCCTGCATACGGCATAACCGAACAGGAAGTAAATACCGTACGCGAGGCAGTGGGTGCCGGGAACAAAGATTGTGTCATATTAGTTGCCGACCTGGAAGACAGAGCACAGGGAGCCCTGCAAATGGTGGTCGGGCGGGCACGTATTGCACTGGAGGCAGTTCCGGAAGAGACAAGGAGGGGATTGCCTGACGGTAACTCGGCATATATGAGACCACTGCCAGGGGCAGCCAGGATGTATCCTGAGACTGATGTACCGTCTGTAGTTATAACAAGGGATATGCTGGATTCTATTGAACTGCCTGAACTACTACCTGAGCGTAAGGCCAGGTACATGGAAGAATTGGGACTGAACGAAGAACTGGCTGGAATTGTGGCTTCGAAACATTTAGAATTATTTGACCGTATTATTGCAGAAGTGTCCGGTATTGATTCAACACTGGTTGCAAGTACATTACTGAATACTCTTACCAAACTTAGACGGGAAAGCGGATTGACTCATGAATTTGATATAAATAAAGTAGAATCACATCATTATGCCAGGCTTTTTAAAATGGTTGTTTCTGGCGGTGTTACTAAAGAAGTAATACCTGATCTGTTGATTGAGATTGCACAACACCCGGAAACGGATGTAGAAGACGTTGCTAAAAATATGGGTTTGGGACAAAAACGCATTGAAGACATTGAACTCATTGTGGAAAATATTATTAATCAACGCATTGACTTTGTAGAAGAACGCGGCATGGGTGCAGTCGGTCCGTTAATGGGTACTGTTATGAAAGAACTACGCGGCAGTATGGATGGGAAAATCCTCAGCGCCCTTCTCAAAGAGAAAATTGGAGCACGACTTGACTCAATAAAATAATTTATGTGAAATATTTAATATGTCCACGTGTTAAAATTTCCACTTTAATGTATTATCGTTATATTTATGTATTGATTGTATCAATGTAGTACCACAAATATATGCATTTATATACTACTAAAGAATTGTAAACGATTTGTATATAATGTATTACGGTTGTGTTTAGGACATGTATTATATTATTCGGTTAAATAACCATACTAGTAAACCTATACAAGAGGAGAGATAAATGTCAGTTTTTATTGAAATTAAGGACTTGTCTGTGGGCTTTGATGATGTTGATGTATTGAAAAATATAAATCTGACGATCAATGAAGGTGAAGCTATTGGAGTACTTGGAAAAAGCGGTTCAGGGAAATCAATCCTGATGCACGTCCTGAGAGGTGTGGAAAAATTCGACCGTATCTCGGGACAGCTACTATACCATGTAGCCCGGTGTGAATCCTGCGGCCAGATCGAACCCGCAAGTCATGCAGGCAATTCCTGCAAAAAATGTGGTAGTGAACTGAAAGAAATTGTTGCAGATTTTGTATCACTTCCCCTCCACGATCCCGTCAGAAGAGACATAACCCGGCGGCTTGCTATTATGCTGCAGCGTACATTTGCACTATATGGCGATGACAGGGTCATAGTAAACGTGATGAATGCGCTTAACGAGATCGGGGAAAAAGGGCCTACAGCTATTCATAAAGCTGCCGACTTGCTGGATCAGGTAAACCTGTCCCACCGCATGATGCATATTGCCAGGGAGTTGAGCGGTGGTGAAAAACAGCGGGTAGTACTGGCAAGACAGCTTGTCAAGAACCCCATGATGCTACTGGCCGATGAACCTACAGGTACACTTGACCCAAAAACAGCCGAACTTGTTCATAATAGTATAATGAACTCGGTTAAACAGTATAATATGTCCCTTGTCATTACTTCACACTGGCCACAAGTTATTGAAGAGTTGTCAGACAGGGCAATACTCTTGGAAGAGGGGGAGATAGTAGCCCAGGGAGATCCAAAAGAGGTTTGTGCCACATTCATGAAAGAAGCATCTACGATCGAGAAAAAAGATTACGCAGTAGGAGATCTCATTATCAAAGCTAAAGGCCTTAAGATGAAATATTTCTCCCTTGACAGAGGTGTAGTCAATGCTGTTAATGATATCGAATTTGATGTTAGGGAAGGAGAGATTTTCGGCCTGATAGGAGTAAGCGGTGCAGGCAAGACTACCACATCCAAGATAATTACAGGTCTGTTACAACCCACTACCGGTGAAATACACGTCAAGATAGGAGATGATTGGGTGGACATGACTGTATTGGGTTCATATGGTAAGGGAAGGGCCACCAAATATATTGGTATGCTTCACCAGGAATACAGCTTGTATCCCCACAGGAACGTAGTAGATAACCTGACCGAGTCAATTGGTCTGGAACTGCCGCACGAACTGGGAGAACGCAAGGCGATCCAAACCCTGATGACTGCAGGGTTTTCTGAGACTAAAGCCAAGAACATACTGCAAAAAATGCCTAACGAACTCAGTGAAGGAGAGAATCACAGGGTAGCGATGGCACAAGTATTAATGAAAGAACCCAGGATACTGGTATTTGACGAACCTACAGGTACCATGGACCCTATTACAAAAATTGAGGTTTCCAAATCCATTCTACATGCCAGGGAAACATTGGGTGAGACTTTTGTTATTGTATCCCATGATATGGATTTCGTTGCAGAGGTATGCGACAGGGCAGCACTTATGAGACTTGGCAAGATAGTAGATATCGGTGAAACTTCAGAGGTGCTAAGCCATCTGACAAGAGATGAAAGAGAAGAGGCACTTGAAGGGATAAACAAAGATTTATAGTTTGTTCACGCAAATACGAAAAATATTGCTAATCAAGATGGTTTTACAGTAGCGTTTTACAGTAGCAATATATAATAGTATTACACTATAACATTAAAAAACAGCTGTCTCACATGGAGGAGGATTATTGACAAGCACCATCACTGTAGAACTGAACGAGGTCTCTGTTGAAATAGAAGAAGGGGCATCTCTTGGCGATCTTCTTACTAAAACACAAACTTCCTGTATTAGCGGGGCAACGATAGGCATTGTAAAAGGTGACGAAGAGAAAGAGGAACAAACCACCGAGTACAGTATCCAGACAAACAAAGGCGAGTTCAAGATAGAGGTAGATACTGAAAAACCCGAACTGGTGTCCACCTGGCTTGGTCAAATTGTAGGAAAACAATTACGTGCCCACTGGGCCACTATCGATGCACTGGCTTTTGGCCCCATTCCTACCAATATCACACCGGACAGGGGAACCTTTGATTACCAGAGATATGACCTGGTATTCGGGGCCGGGGGATATGATGCAAAGAACACATATGTGGTAGTATCAAAGAACCGTCATACTGCATCGCATGGTGCACCGGCTGACGGGGGTGTCTTTGCAAGGGTTATAAGTGGCAAGAATATCATTGTGAAACTGGAACAGGGGGACACAATCAACAAGATTGAGCCCGTCATACGGTGGGAAACACTAACTGATAAGATCACCACCACTGACATGAATACGCCTCTCGAAAATGGGATGAAGATATTCACCTACCTTTCAATGGAACTCAGGAAGGATGCACCTTACGGTGCTGAACATTTCCTTGGATTGATTGGTGACGGGATAATCAAAGTGGACGACATCTCCAGTTCCTACGTAGCAGACAACCTGTTAAATGGTGAAGATTGTCCCTTCGAGTCCCTGGATTCCAGGTTGGAAGGTGCTGTTGCAGTGAGAAACAAGGGTTCGGGATTGGGACGTGTTTTTATTTACAAGGATGACCGGCCCAGCAGTATAGTGCATTCGATTGTGGGAAACGTTAATAAGGGAATCCAACTTGTCAAGCTGGCGGAAAAAGGGAATAAACTGGAAGTAAGGGTTTCGCCTGAAAGGATCATGTTCCAGGGCATAACGATCGATGAGGCAAAAGAACTGGCAGAACAAAAAGGACTTGAGATCACATTTGATGGTTATATAGACGAGGATGCCATTATTGTCGAACAACTGCCCTTTACCACAATGCAAATTATTGAAGCGAAAAAAGTTTCGGTGTTATGTATTCCACCCAAACAATTGTTACACATCAATTTTTACCAGGATAAGGCACCGATCACCATTGAATATTTCCAACATGCACTCAGGCTGAAGGATCGTCCGATAGCACCTTTGCCTGTACATTTCACATATGAGAATACTACTATTTTCAAGACAATCAAAAGGGTAGAGGGATACAAGGAGATCATGCCTGAAAATACTCCAAAAGATGTGGTTCTGTCAGGTGAAGTTGGCGTGACCAACCAGGCGTCCAATCAGTACGGTCTGATCGGTACAAAATCCCTTGAAGATAACCGGTATGGTCCAACAGGTGAGAAGTTCCATGCCACTAATATAATCGGAATTGTCCGGGATATTGAAAAACTGGATGGGGTCAAACAGGGAGATGTGATGTATGTCACGGAGGTAGAAAAAGATGAACGATGATGATATTATAAGCAAAATGATAGTGCTGCACTCCACCTTTACCCTTCCCAGCGATCTTGTTATCAGGATATATGAAAGCAAGGCCGATGTCACGGTAAAAGAGACCTGTTTTGGTCTTATTATTGAAGGAAAAAGGTCTGAAGTAGATGAAGTTGCCAGGGAGATCAGGACTATTGACCCCAACCGTATATTTATTAAGGAAAGGGGTGTGCCGCCGGGTGATCCATACAGGTGCAGGGTCGGGCGGGGAGGAGGACCAAAACCCGGGTTCCACCAGCATGAGATGGAATTTCCTTTTTTGCCATATATCACATCAGCACTTGAAGAGATCGATAGAGGGGAGGGCAAGGGAAAGAAAATGATCCGGTCTTTACCTATACACATTGATTCGTTCAAAGACATTATTGAAAAAGAGGTCGCATAGTCCAAATGAGGTTATCGAGATGGTTAAAGTTTTTATTTACCCCAGCAACAGTCTGATTTTATCAGATCTTATAGACAGGTTCGGTCATGAACCTCTTGCTGTAATGCGGGAGGTCGGGAAAAAAATCCGTACGGCAGGATTGGATTCGCCTCCAATTAATATTACTCCGGAAGATCCGAAGATCGGACTGAAATATGCTGCTGTTGAAGTACCTTCCGGTGTGAGGGGCAGGATGGCACTGCTGGGTCCATTGCTTGAGGAGGCAGAGGCAGCCGTTATTGTCATGGAGCCAGACGTAGCCTTTGGATGTATGGGCTGCGCCCGTACCAATGAGCTTGTAAACTTTCTGGTCAGGACAAAGGATATACCCATACTGGAACTGGATTATCCCCGCACTGAAGAGGATGCAAAGGCATTTGTGCATATGATACATGATTTTACCAACGGACTTGGAAAGGGGGATAAGTGATATGACAAAAGAAAGTCTTGTCAAGATTGCCCAGCTTTCCTGTGGTAGTGAATACAGTGGTATCCAGAAAGAGATAGATTCGGCTGCCAGTATGGTTAATGCTGAAATTATCTTCCCTGAGATATCCATAGATGAAGTCCGGGATGTTGAGGAAAATTTCGGGTTCAAAGTGGCAAGTCCTGACCTGAGATTGATGATGGCAAGGGCAAAATCAATTGTGGAAGAAAAGACCATGGCTGATGCCGTATTGATTGCTTCATGCTTCAGGTGTGCCGAAGGTGCCCTGGTGCGAAATGAGATTCGCAGGTATATTTATGCCAACTCGAAGATCCCTGTCATCAGTTATTCGTTTACTGAACGTACAACATCAAGTACCCTACTTACCAGACTGGAAGCACTGACCACCACTGCCAGGCGTCGCAGCCTGCTTGCCAGGGAACATCAGGAAGGTTTGACCGCCGGAGTCGATTCGGGGTCGACTACCACCAAGGCTGTGATAATGAAGGATGATGAGATCATAGGCACAGGTTGGGTTTCCACTATCAAAGTGGTGGAAAGTGCCAATGAGGCACTTGAAAAAGCCCTGGATGAGGCGGGTATTACCAGGGATGAAGTACAGGCCATAGGTGTTACCGGTTACGGAAGGTTCCTATTGAGCAAGGAGTTCAATGCAGACCTGGTCCAGGAAGAGATTACTGTTAACTCAAAAGGAGCGGTTTATCTTGCCAACAGCCAGCATGGAGCGTCCACTGTGATAGATATTGGAGGTATGGACAATAAGGCCATTGCCGTGCAGGATGGTATTCCCGGTATGTTCACTATGGGTGGCATTTGTGCGGGGGCATCAGGCCGGTTCCTTGAGATGACTTCAAAGCGGCTGGGTGTGGATATTACAGAACTTGGCGATCTGGCTGTTAAGGGAATGCAGCAAAATGTGGAAATGAACAGTTATTGCATCGTGTTTGGTATCCAGAGTCTGGTCAATTCCCTTGCAAAAGGCTCTGCACAGGAGGATGTTGCGGCAGCTGCCTGTTACAGTGTAGTGGAACAGGTCTTTGAGCAGCAATTGCAGGAAATTGATGTTAAGGAACCGCTGATCATGGTAGGCGGGTCATCGCTCATCGAAGGTGTACCAAAAGCCATGGAGGAACTGCTAAAGATCAAGGTTACGGTCCCACCGCATTCCCAGTACATCGGTGCTGTGGGTGCAGCACTACTGGTATCAGGCTTTATTGATAAATAGACCCGACGGGAGTCATATAGATGGAAGATGATACAATTATCGTGGAATCACCGGAAGAAGTAGGTGCGGATATCTATAGGAGAGTGATAATAGATGTACTGTCCGACCTGGCGCTGGGCAGGGTTCTCATGAAGGCCAGGGCTTTTGTGGATGTGACCGAACCCGTATTCATTTTCCTTGGTCTGCGCAAGAAAGGAATACCGTCGGTTAAAATTCGTGATTTCGCTGACCTGGAGATTGGCGGATACGGTAAATCTGAAGTGTTAATTTTCCTTAACAAGGAAGCTTATATACCTCAACTGCTGAATAAATTGTGGGAACGCTACGGCAGGGGAAATATCTCACAAGAGGAAAGAACGACGATCGTCGTGGAAACTCCGGATTATATGACTGAGGTTGATTTGCTTGGAGACATGGTGATCGATGAAAAAGTACAGGAGATCAATGACAGGATCGTTGATGCAATGCTAAGGATCATTCCTGAGGGTTTCAGGGTCAGGTACCATCAATTGACAGATGAATATATTCTTTTCGTGGCTTCCGAGGATCCTATTAAACAGGAATGGAAGGACAGGGCAGTAAGTATGCGTGATCAAATGCTGCATGAGGTGGGGCTCAATGCTTGAACCAATGATGTATGAAGGCGGGGTCTATAAACATAACCTGATCGAAGAGCTGGTAGAAGACCTGGGTGGTTATATTCTCCAGAAGAATATAATGCAGACTGAAGTTGTCATCATAATGCTGGTTCCGATCAAGGATACCGGGCTTGTTGAGGCTATGACAAAGAAATTGCTGGGTGTATTGACCCGTGCACCTCTATCCGGCACAGAGATCGCTGTTGTGGCACCAACCCTTGCGTACCATCACCTGCCACACCCGGACTGTGATATTGCCGAGTTTTTGCGCCGCAAAGGTGCAAAGACCAATATGGTGGGGCTGGCCCGGGGCGTGGGCGCAAGGACGTGCCAGATATCTGCACATGAGCGTGAACTTATCAATGAGCATGACGTGGCAGTATATGTTTTTGGCAATTTCAAACACTGCATCACAGATAGCAAGCCAAAGTTGTTCGAGGGTATTGATATTCCCATAGTGGTAACAGGGGCTCCCGAGATTGATGTTGTAGATATACCAAATGCGGATGTTTATGTGGGTAACCTGGGCCGTATTGCCCACAGGCTGCGAAAAGGGGAAGAGATGTTTGCCATGGACGAGGTGGTCGATGTTGTTGGCAAGATATTTGATAAAGAACGGGATGAGATTGGTAAGGACTTGCTTTCGGTGATGCCGCCAAGGGTGAAAAAAGAAATAGAGGACCAGGTGTCTGCGATCAATGAAGTACTGTCTCCTTTGCCTATTACACTTAGATTGAGAGGTTTAAAGGTTAAGCTGGATTTTGATGAGTTCCATGAGCAGGTCAGTGAAGTTTCTTTTGTGGAAGGTGTCAAGTTGAAGGATATTGCTGATATCAGGCGCAGTAATATGAAGAATTTTATCCTGGTGGACATCAAGACAAAGAGCGAAACCGGCTTCTTGATATGAAGTGTTTTATCATGGTTTGATATTTTTTGTCATCAATGGATGAATTTGTATACTTAAGTTAATCCGTTATAAATTGAAGACAATAATAAGAAATGCCATGTACTGCGCGAATATAGTTAAAAACCAAACAAATTAAACTTACTCTTTGCGAACTTTGCGCTCTTTGCGGTGGCAATATGTTTGAAAATAATGTCTTACCACCACGATTATTTATCACCGCAAAGTACACTCACCTCCTACGGAGTTGAATGCCTGCTACGCCTGTAGGGCATGCAGGTCGCAAAGAGCGCAAAGTGGTCATATGATAAGTAATGAATATTATGTTCCTGACTATATCAACAGTATATATGTGTTAGCCCAAGAATGACCAGTATAATAACAGATAACTCCAGGGTAGTAATAAAACTGGGCGGCAGCTTGATGGACTGTGCCTCCTCACTTATCAGGAAGGTCAATGACATAACCTGCCAGGGCTTACAATCAGTCCTTATTATTCCTGGCGGGGCCGTATTTGCAGACAATGTAAGGAGTTTTCAGGAGACGTCAGGTATTTCAGGGGATGCGGCACACTGGATGGCAATACTGGCTATGGAACAGTATGCCTATTACCTGTCAGACATCTCAGGCGTGCCTCTTACTAATGAACTGGAGATAAACGAACCGGGTGTAAATATTTTACTGCCATACACAATATTACGCGAGGACGACAGCGGCCTGGAGCACTCATGGGACGTGACATCAGACACTATTTCGGCCTGGGTTGCACAAAGGACCGGCAGTATGCTGGTAAAAGTCACAGATGTGGACGGCATTTACCTGGATGGTAAACTGGTGCGGCAGATATATGCCGGCAATCTGGCTGACAGTGAGGAGACATGTGTGGATATGGGACTGAGCGCTTTTCTTATGACTCACGGGATGGATTGTATGGTGATAAACGGCAGGAACTTCGATAGGGTTATCGAAGCGTTGAAAGGCGGTGCTACCAGGGGCACATTGATATATGGCAGGAACAAGTTTTAAGTCAGTACAATCATACTAATACCGAAATCTAATAGGAGAATAAATAAGGATGACCCAGAAAGCAGAGTACTGTATTTCATGTGGAGTAAAACTTATCGAGAAAGGGTATGTGCGTTTCCCGTGCCCCTCATGTGGCAGGGAAATTGGAAGATGTGTAATGTGTAGACACCAGAGTAACCCGTATACGTGTCCGGGATGCCAGTTCCAGGGACCCTGAGGTGAATGGTGTGGGCGAAGTAGCAGCTAAGATCAAGATCATGCCGGCAGGCGTGGAAACCGACCTTGTGGCCCTGGAAGGGAGACTGGAATCGGTCATACCTGATGGGGTAAAACTCCACGGTTTTACCGAGGAGCCAATAGCCTTTGGCCTGAAAGCCGTTATTGCCGTTGTCGTCGTGGGTGATATAGAGGGTGGTACCGATAAGGTGGAAGAGGCTTTTGCAGCAGTAGATGAAGTTGAAAGTGTTTCAGTGATCGAACTGGGGCGCCTGTAATGTTTATTGATAACCAGTTACTGATTTATAGTCCGGAACATAAATCCTGAACACTTTGCACTTTCACGTCCTTTGCGGTGTATGATTTAAGTCACCGCAAAGTCCGCAAAGATAGTTTGAATTGTTTGGTTTTTGACTATTACTGGATTTCGGGGCAGGAATATGTCCTGATATTTTCTTTTTTGGGCTCGTAGATCAGGGGTAGATCGTCACGTTCGCAACGTGAAGGCCGCGGGTTCGAATCCCGCCGGGTCCATTTAATGGTAGTTTTAACGATACATACCTTCAATAACTACATACCAAATGACCGAACAACGCAATAAAAGACAATTCAAACCCGGAAATGATGCATCCATCAATTGGTGTCCGGGCTGCAATCTCCCGCTCATCACCACCCAGTGTGCGCTCTGCAACTCGACGGGTCAGCGAATTGAACTTGGACCGCCCGGAGATGTACGGTTTGGTTCACACTACGAGCGCAGTATCCTTCATGATATCCTGACTACCCGCTATGGTATTGACCCGCTTGGTGAGCGTATTGTCCTGCTCAATAAAATCGGTGGTGAGGACAAGACCGACCAGGTAATAGTGGATGCTTTGGTGTTTGGGATACTACGCTTTGATCTGAAAACCCTGGACTGGCAGTTCGACCTTTCAATGGTCGGGGCCGCCATCATGGCACAGTATACCAGGCACAGGACTGTTGAACTGTCTGAGGTGAAAGGGCATCTCAGCGGCAAGACCGTTAGTTCTGATATGATACAGCGGTGTTCAAATGATATCAAAAAGGGCGATGATATCATTGTCAGGCAGGGCAAAATGATTGGCGTAGGTACTGCGCTGCTGGATGCGGCAGGGATGGAACCTGCCGGCGCACCTGCACTCAGGGTCAGGAAGATTGGAAAAAGCCGGGTCAGGTTGAATGATGTGGTTCCCACAATGGACAAGGTGGTCAGGGCCAATGTGCCTGCCATCAAACGCCTGGGCAAGAATGCCATGAATACTATCAAGGGCATGGCTAACCAGCAGGAATACCGCAACAAGCCAGTGTATGTGTCCTTTAGCGGCGGCAAGGACAGCCTGGTAGTGCTGGACCTGACTAAAAGCGCATTGAAACACAGCCCTAAGGCATATTTCATCAACACAGGCCTGGAATTCCCTGAGACCGTAGAATATGCGCGAAAGTTTTGCAATGATAATGATATTGAACTGGATGAACTGGATGCAGGGGATGTGTTCTGGCAGCACTTGCCAGTCTTTGGACCCCCTGCCAAGGATTACAGGTGGTGCTGCAAGGTCTGCAAGCTGGCTCCTGCAGGTGAGATACAAGAGAAGGGGAATTACCTGACAATTGATGGCAAGCGTAAGTATGAATCATTCAGCCGTGCCCGCATCCCTGCGACAGAGGCAAATACCCTGGTGCCGGGGCAGGTGAATGTGTACCCCATCCGCGACTGGCGTGCGCTTGAGGTCTGGCTGTACATACACTGGCGGGGCCTGGAATACAATCCACTGTACGATATGGGGTTCGAGCGGGTGGGCTGCTGGCTGTGCCCTGCGGCCCTGGGTGCGGAATTCCAGCGCATGGCTGAGCTGCACCCTGACCTGTACCAGAGGTGGGATTCATACTTGCGGGACTGGGCCAAGCGCCTGGGACTTCCTGCCGGGTATATTGACCATGGGTTCTGGCGCTGGCGGGAGCATCCTCCTAAGATGAGATTGCTGGCCCGGCAGTTGGGTATTGATATTATCCCAAAGGATGCAGGGTCTGAGGCTGAGGCTTTCCGGATAAGGATGGTCTCGGGTATATCTCCTTGTAAGACCGGGGGGTACAGTATCGAGGGTACTGCCAGGGGGGTGAGGCCTGTGGATGCTGTGGAAATGATGAGGATGCGGGGTGAAGTCCGTTATTCGGAGGAACTGGGTGTGATGATGGTCCTGACTGGTGGTGGGAGTGTGAAGCTGTACACGGATGGTACCTTCCAGGTGAATGCAGAGGACAGGGGGACGGCTGAAGAGCTTTTTGAAACGGCTGCCAGGCAGTTAACGAGGGCGGTGAAGTGTACTGGGTGCGGGATATGCGAGAAGGCCTGCCCGAAATATGCTATTAGTTTTGAGGATGGACATATCAGGGTGGGGGATGAGTGTGACAGGTGCGGGGTGTGCGATGGGGTATGTGTTGCTGTTCGGTATGTAGGTAGGATTCTGGAGGGGTAGTTACTGACCCCTAGCTTGAATATGTCTTGATGATTCGTTTTTCCGATGAGGGTTTTATTCTATTGCACACACGCCCATCACTCAATATCCCCTGCTTCGCCTGAAAACTTCGATTACATACACTGTGTTTCCTTCGATCATGTAAATAATGCGGTAGTCTCCGACTCTTAGCCTGTGCTTTTGTGGTTTGGTGCTTGTCAGTGGCTTTATATCTGCACCCGATCTTGGTTGAGTTGGTTTTATTTCCAACTCTTTTAGCGCATCTTTGATCCTTTTTTGTAATTGTTTTTGCAGGGAGTGGAATTGCCTTTGGAAAGTACGGGAAACGATCACAGAATACATTACAGTTCGTCCAGTGAAATGAACTCATCATTTTCAAGTATTTTGTTCCATCGTTCATCCAACTTTTTCCAGCCGGCTTCTTTGATGAGCTTTCTGATTATATTGTTGTAGCTCTCACCTTTTTCCCCGAATTGGCGTAATATTTCTTTTGTTTCCGAGGATACAGCTATTGTTGTA
>Ga0255431_1089_pt1 | contig 17619 bp, 10 predicted proteins | sample ANMaggSeSYBR02J5_FD_182633 | JGI IMG/M metagenome (GOLD analysis project Ga0255431, IMG submission 182633) | Sediment cell enrichment communities from methane seep in Santa Monica Basin, California, United Staets - ANME aggregate JGI... | ecosystem: Environmental > Aquatic > Marine > Cold seeps >... | reverse complement strand
TTCCAGGCTTGTCATAACCGTAATGCAATTGATATTCCTGATCTGTGACATTGTTCACATAACCTTTCAGCGTAAACTCGCAATTATGTTGAAGCTTGAAGGTATGCTGAGCCCCCACATTAACAATTATTACGTCTTTCATGGTATCATTCCGCTTGCTGTAACGCTCGCCCATATACTTGGCATTAAGATTCAGCACTCCGCCTTCCCAAAGCTTGTAAGCAAGTCCTAGAACAACCTTGTTTCTAGGCTGGTTTTGCAGAAGATAGTGGGTATCTTCAGTGTCCATCGGATGGCTATCTGCATTCCATTCCTGATACGTATAGGCCAAATAACCGCTCAGATCCTTTCTGAAGCTCCTCGACAGTTCCAGTTCAACACCGTAAACAATCATATCGATGTTATATACTATGGCTGAAGAAGCGCCACTAATATAGTTGTGCTGCTGATAGTTGCTGATGTCGGAGTAATAAAATGCTGCCCTGAATTTTGTATCCTCAAGCACCTCTTTTACTCCGCCTATCTCGTATGTCCATGATGTTTCTGTTTTAAAGTCCGGATTTGCTTTTGCATACTCTTCTTCGGACCCGGCCCGGGCCCATCTCCATATATCTCAGATTCATGGCATACGCATTTCGCGACTTACTGAAGCATAGAGGGAAAGACTATCATCAAATTCATGGTCCAATCGGACTTTGGGACACCATTCTCTCTCTACCCTTCGAGTTTCTTGTGACGGATTACCAAATACGCGTGCATCACTAGCAAATTCATACCAGCGGGTCCCAAAAGTCAGGGTAACGGGATCTGATATAGACCATACATCCTGGATAAAAATGGCGGTAATTGCATAGTAATCTTTATTGTCAGGTACTCCCTGATTCCTGTAATCACCGCCAATGGATAAGGAGTGGTTGTTGATCAGATCGAAACCTAGATAATCCAGAGCGAAACCACCTGTGTATTCTTTCTTGTAGTTGTGTTTGTCACTACCGTCTGCATAACGGGAATATCTGTCTCGTGTCGACAATTGCTTATAGACTTGACCGCGGAGTTCTCCTGCAGGGAGCGGCTGTTCTATAAGGAGGTGTTGGTCATTGACGGTTCTTTCCCATTGATTTTTTCCACCAGCATAGGTTTTACCTTCATAATCGTGGGTAAAGGTATCAACTTCGCCGGCACGAACAATGGGATAACCTGAATCATAGTTTGATGCCGCGTCATTGGGATCATTTATCACAGCATACCCTGTTACGGTATCCACATGGTCAATACCATAGGTGATGGTTCCCCCCGTAGGAAGATAGAGAGAAAATCGAGCATTGAGATTATCTGTGTTGTAGTCGTTGCCTCTCAGGTACCCATCTCCTTCCCTGTGGGCAGCAGCGAGAGAGTAGCCAATGGTTTCAAGCATTCCTCCCGTGACATTAGCGCTATAGCTCTGTGCGCCATAAGGACCGAATCCGGTTCTCACAATGCAGTCAGGCCTAAGATCATCTGTTTTTTTGCCCTTTTTCGTGATAATATTAATGGCACCACCCATGGAAAAAGGGTAGAGAAGCGAATGACTCCCGCGAACGATCTCAATAGTTTCAACATTATCCAAAGGCACGCTGGTCCAGTCCATCTTGAAGTAACCGTGACTTCCATGGAGCCTCATAGGTCTGCCGTCCATGAATATCTGGTACCGTGACTGGTCCATTCCCCTGATATAAATTCCTTCTGACTGATTTGGTGTGACGGACGATTGAAGCACACTCAATCCCAGCGCTTCACTCAACACGTCTCTGATGGTTTCAACGGAACCGGCTTTCTGAAACTTATCCACATTAATTACCGTAACATCAGGCATTACGACCATAGACTCATCCTTGAGGGGATGATCTCTGACAATTACTTTGTCAAGTTTATAGACCTGATCTTCTCCCTCTTTCCCTTCATCTGCATGCGCCGGACAATACTCCACAGCACAGAAGATAAAGACAAAGCTGATCAACATAACAAAAAAAATCTTTGTCATCTTCATTAATTTCCTCCTTTATTTTATTCGATTTCGTAATAGTTCAACTATTTTTTTTGACAGGATAAAACAGGATTGACATGATAGTTTTTTCATCCCTACGATTTCATCCTCGCAGTTTTTATTAACTGGATTTTTATCATGTTTATCCTGTTATCCTGTCAAATGTTTTTCATCCGGTGAACTATTATCCGATTTTTTGTTTGTAAATTTTTTCTTGTTACTATCTTCCACCTCCTTTTTTATGATTTCCATTCAAAGTATATCCAAAAACGGGTTTCTCATCGGATCACTCAGGAAGCAGGTGTCCTGAACCCTGAACCCTGAACCCCGAACCCTTTATTACTCCAGCTCCTTTTGCCCTAGTTTCATGGCTGCTTCATACGGCTTTCCTTCCAAAAAGCGGCCGATGAACAACAAGCCCATGAACTTTTCCTTGTCTGCCGCAAGCTTATCTCCCATATCAGCCACTGTCCCGCGCACAACACGCTGTCGATCAGGATATCCTGCCCAGTAAACTACAGCACACGGCATATCCGGCGGAAGCTCTTTTTGAAGCTCTGCAAACACTTCCTGAGGTTTCCACAGAGCCATATAAAGGATTATCGTTGACTCATACTTTGCCAGATCCTTTAATAGCTGGGAATCTTGCATCTTCCAGCCCATTAGAGAAAAAGGCGCTGTTTGTATAACAAGGCGGGTGCCATGGGCTGGGATCGTACTTTTGCCCAATACCGCCATGGCTGCGGAATCGCACCCCATGCCCGGAATAATGATCACGTCTTGTGGTTGAAACGGCTCTATGTACCAATGGCTCGGGCCATAAAGACACGGATTGCCGGAGTCAAGCAAACCTACGTCTTTTCCTTCAGCCAAAAGGGCATCAATCTTCTTCACACGTTCATCCCTTATCCGAAAGCGTTCCACCTTGTACTTAGCCAGTTCCTCTTTGTTTAGTTCCAATTGACTTTTTCCCTTGTAATCCCAGATACCTGTCCATGGATCAAAGATCACAGGTTTGCTTTCTGCGTATTCGGCAAAAAGTTTTATGTGTTTTTCATTCGCTATAATCACATCCATCTGCTTGATCGTATCCAGTGCCTGAAGTGTCGCAGTCCTGGGTCCGGCCGGACCCGTTCCGATCACATAGAAGTGACCGCGGCCCCAGGCTGAGGCTTGAGATGGCGAAAGACCAAGGGCCAAAGCGACCATGATTGCTATAACGAAAAAAATTTGTGTTTTTTGTTTCATTGTATAGCCTCCTGAAATTTAGAAACTCACTTTGCCGGAAATACCGGCGTTGATGCCCGGCATAGAATAGCCGTAACGCATTTCGTATTCTTCGTCAGTAACGTTATTTACAAAAGCCTTTAGCGTAAAGTCGCAATGTGTGAGCTCGAAGGTATGTTGCGCTCCCACATTAACCGTGATAAGGTCTGCTATGTCCTTGCCTCTCTCACTCGTACGCTCATCCATATATTGCGAGTTAAGCGTTACCACGCCCCCTTCCCATAGCTTATAATTCAGCCCCAGATTGACCTTGTTTCTGGGTAAGTTCTGCATAAGATAATTGGTTTCGGAATCAGCAAGAGAGTTATGTCCCACGGAGTAGTTCTGCCATACATAGCTGATGTAGCCACTCAGATCACGAGCAAAACTTCTTGTGAGCTCCAGTTCGACGCCATAAAGAGCAACATCAATATTATATACCGGATATGTAGCGTTATCATTATACGTCATTTGCTGATAGTCGCTGATGTCATTATAGTAAATAGCCCCTCTGAATTTCATGTCCTGCGTCAGGGTTTTCATTCCCCCTATCTCATATGTCCAGGATGTTTCTGTCTTGAAGTCATCACTTACCACGTAGAAATTTTCTTCGGACGCTGACCGCGCCCACATACCTAAATCTCACACTCATGGCATACGCATTTCGCGACTGACAGCAGCGTAAAGAGTCAGAGTCGAATCCAACTCATAATCCAGTTTAACTTTTGGACACCACTCTTTCTCTATCCTGCGGTAACCATACTCAGAGTTCCAGCCTCTGGGATTGGGCCGGTATGCATCGACTTCGAAATGATAGTAGCGAGCCCCAAAAGTAAGAGTTAAAGGATAATTTATGGACCACACATCCTGGAAATAACCAGAGAAGATCTCCATAGTATCCGGATTATTGGGGCGTCCCATTGTCCGGTAATCGCCTCCAATAGAAAAAGCATGGTCTTTGATCAGCTCAAAATCAAGATAATCCATGGCAACCCCCTGGTTGCGTTCCTCATGAGGTCCCCTGACTTGCTGCTTTCCGCTTTCGTCAACATAGTACCAGACTCGTTTTGACCTGTGTTGATAAAGCTGAGCCCGGACTTCTCCCGGACCGAGAGGCTGCTCCAACAGAAGGCCTTCTTCGATCGTTATCTTGTCCCAGAGGTTTTCTCCCCCAGGATAGGTTTTTCCCTGTCTGTCATGGGTAAACGAATCAACCTCAGTCGTAACAACCGGATAATCAGGGTCGAAATCAGCCCTGTCAGGATCATTGACCAGGGGATATCCCGTGTTAGTATCTACATAGTCCCAGCCATAGCTGAGATGTCCCCCATTGGGCAGATAAAGCGTGAATCGGGCGTTGGCGCTATCGGTATCGTAATAGTTGCCTCTCAGATACCCATCCCCTTCTCTATGAGCAGCGGATAGAGAGTACCCGATTCTATTAAACAAACCACCCAACGCATTTACACTATAACTCTGTGCTCCATAGGAGCCGAATTCAGTTGTCACTGACATATCGGGTTTGATTTCATCCGTTTTCTTCCCTTTTTTGGTAATGATATTTATAGCACCACCCATGGACCAAGGGTAAAGAAGCGAATGGCTTCCTCGAATAACCTCAATGGTTTCAACATTATTCAAGGGCATGGTGGTCCAGTCTATTTTATAGTACCCATAAGCTCCAAAAAGCCTCATGGGCCTGCCATCTACGAATATCTGGAATCGCGATTGGTCCATGCCCCTGATATAGACGGTTTCTGACTGACTTGGCGTAATAGAGGTGCGAAGCACATTCAAGCCTAACACCTCACTCAACACATCTTGAATATTCTGAACAACGCCGGCTTTCTGAAATTTTTCTACATTAATTATTGTAACATTCGGTGTTACGACCATGGACTCATCCTTGAGTGGATGATCTCTGACAATTACTTTGTCAAGTCTATAGATCTGTTTTTCTCCCTCTTTCCCTTCATCTACATGTGCCTGACAATACTCAACAGCACAGAAGATAAAGACAAAGCTGATCAACGTAACAAAAAAAATCTTTGTCATCTTCATTGATTCCCTCCTTATTTTATTCGATTTTTTGTTTGTGAATTTTTCGACCTGTGTGGTTAGCCGAAAAACTAAAAAGAAACATCCAGCTTAACGGTAAAGGTTCTTCCTGTGCGGAAATTACCTTCATCCCCTTTGTCTGAGTCAAAAATGTTATCTGCCTCAAAGGAGAGTTTAGCCTTGTCGGAAAGATCCTTGTAGATTTTTGCATCTATGACCGTATGCGCATCAATCTCGCTGGTATTATCCGAGTCTTTGTATTGCTTTCCAATGTACGAAATGGTTGCACTTGTGCCCAAACCGTATTTTTCCAGTTCGTATGCAGGCAAGATGCTGAGAACGTGTTTGGGAGTGTAGGTCAGTTCCTTTCCGGTTTCCTTATTCTCCGAATCAGTATAGGTGTAGGACAAGGAGGCTGAAAAATCTTCATCAAAATATGTCCTGCACATGAACTCAATGCCCTGTGTCCAAGCTTCTTCAACGTTTTTGTACTCTTTAAGAGGATTGTTATTTATTGGATCACTCGGGTCGTTTACTGGATAATATTTGCCTGTATCTTCCATGATAACCATGTCTTCCACATCAGTGCGAAAATATCCGAGATTGAACATAACTTGCTGATTAAACAACCATTGTTCTACGCTTGCGGAATAACCAATGGCTGTTTCCGGCTTTAGATCAGGATTAGACTTATTCCAATAACCGCCGTGCAAGTATGGAATATCGTAATAGATTTGACGAATGGTAGGCGATTTAAAAGCCCTGCCGCCTGAAACCCGAAAAGTTGTATTTTCGAAAAGCTTGTACATGAGGCTTAATTTGGGATTGACCTCACTCCCGAACGTGGAATGATCATCATAACGGAGACCTGCGACTATGGTAAAATCCTCAAACAGAGTAATTTCATCCTGAACATACAGACTGGAAGTCTTTACGTCTTCATTGACTGTAACTATGCCACTCTCCTTTCCGTTTTTGTCATAGTTATGTATGACATAATCAATGCCCTGTGTTTGAACCTCTCCTCCCAAGGTAAGAGCATTCCAATCGCTCAAATACCGGGTGTACTGAATTTCAACCTGATCATAACCTACATCACCATATTTATAACCATACTTATTAGTAGGATAGCCGTGGCTGAAATCCCAGGTATATGTATATCCCTTGAAAGAAATGAAATCGTCATCTGTCGGACGCAAATCAATTCCGGCTGAAACGCGATAACTGTCCTCTTGTCGACTGTCCATCTTTTCGTAGTCACTCAGTTCGCATTTCAGGTAAAGATCAATGCTCTCGCTAAGCTCTGCATCCAATTTACCCATAACAGAGTGGCGATCGGATTTGATCGGAACCCCTCCTATATCTTCAGCGCTATCATAGTTGTAATGCAGCAAATAGCCGAGACCATCAGAGATCTTGTCACCATAAGAAACATAAGTTTTAGAGATGTTACGGCTATGACCATCATCAGAGGGTTTCGTTTCCCCCCTTTCTTTGACTTTGTACCAGCCATACGACACACCCGCGCTTCCTGTTGCCTTTCTCGGTATTTTTTTAGTGATGATATTGATAACGCCGGCCATAGCATCACTTCCGTATAGTGCCGAACTCGGGCCTTTGACAATCTCAATTCTTTCGATCATATCCACTGGAATCTGGTTAAGTCCGGTACCATATTCTCCCATGCCGCCGCTTTGACCGCACCCCATGGCTCTTTGCCCGTCAATGAGGATCAGCCCATAACCGTTATTGAAGCTTAACCCCCGCATTTTAGCGTTCCATGTGTATGTTCCGAAAACATCATCATGAACGGACCCATTAATTCCTGGAATGTTTTTCAAAATATCCATAGCGTTTTGCGCATTTGTCCTCTCAATATCCTCCCTGTTGATCAGCACAGTTTCCACAGGAACATCTTTTAAGGCATGAGGAGTTCTTGTGCCGGTTACTACGATATCTTTGAGGCGCATTGTTCCTTTGTTTTCGGCTTCATCAGCCCCGGCAAACGCAACCGATGCAGTTAGAACTACGACTATAACTGCAACAATTGTTGAAATCCCTTTTCCCATATAGTCAAAAATGCCGGCAATCATTGATGATTGTTGATATTTAGCGCTTGTTGTTTGCTTTATCATTGTTATTACTGTTCCTTTCCTGGTTTAACGTAAGTTGAGCTTCCCCACATCTCCCCCTTCCCCGGAACATGGGGAAGAGGGTTGCAGTAAAGGGAATATAAAGGTTTTACTTTACCTCAAAGGTCAATGTGGCAGAATACGAATACTGATCGCATTCCTCAGGATCAGGATATGGCACCGTATGACCAGCCTTGATCAGCCAGACACCTGATTTGAGCATCTTTATTTTGCCCATGCCCTCTTTATTTGTTTTTGTGGTATAAGCCCAGGCACTTTCAGTAGAAAATCCGATGTAGGTTGCACAGAGTTCTGTCTTAAGAGGTTCATTGTTATACAGAACCTTTACCGGCATATAGTCTCCTTCCCGCAGATTAGCCGGATCTTCCAGGGGAACTATCTCAAGGATATGGCCGACCGGTTTGGTGAGGTTCTTTCCTCCGCCTTTCTCCACATCAACTATCGCTTTTGCATACATGCCGTAATAACCGCATTGAATAACGTCCTTCAGACCTTTTTTGGATTGACGCTCGTACCCTTCGGTAGTCTTTGTAAAAAAAGCTTCTTTTCTTGCGGCCACGGTTATATAGGCACCATTCTTTTTCAATGGTTTTTCCACGCTGAACTCAATCTCGTTGGTGGGCTTTATCTTCAGTTCATTACCAGCAGGGTCGAGCATGTATATCTTTTCAAGACCTTCCTGTTTATACATGACATTGCCTACAGGATTGGCAAAGTCATGCCCCCACCCGATGGTAAACCTTGCAGGTGTCTTTATTGGTGGTGTATAATCACCAGCGTTGATCCACATAAAATGGGCGCTGGCAGGCGTAAAGAATACACCTAACATCAAAGCCAAACTCAAACCTAATACTCCCAATGTTTTTCCAAAAATCTTCATTTTTTTCTCCTTATGATAAGTAAGTTAGTGCCCTTCGAGCGAGCTGTTAAGCTGTTAAGCTGTTAAGCTGTTGAGCTTATTAGCTTACCAGCACTATCACGTTAAACTAATAGTTTAGAGCAAAAGTCACAAAAAAACCTCTTGGATTTGCCGTTCTATAAGAGGTTGTGGACTCATGAGCAGGATATCTCTCGTCAAAAATATTGGTCGCGTCCAGTGTCACCGAATAACTCTTGTATTGGTATCCTATCTGTGCATCAGCTACCCAATAGTCAATCGTCTTCTTTTTCGGTTCCGTGGAACCAACCGCGTATTTCTTTTTATAGCCTTCCCCTACATAACGGTAGTCGAAGCCGGCAAAAAAGCCCTCAAGAGGCTTCCATTGAGCTCCAAGGCTGTAAATCCAATCCGGAATCAAATCAATATCAGAGCCGGAATAGTCTGTGCCCTTATCGACGTAGTCTCTATACTCTCCTTTGGTATAAGAAACATTACCATACAACTCAAGATGATCCATGGGATAATAGTTTAACTCCAGTTCAATGCCTTTGCGACGCGTTTTGCCCTGATTTGTTTTAGTAACGGGATCAGTCGTATCGTCAGTTACAATTTCATCCTCTACATCCAGGATAAACCCTGTCAGTGTGGCCTGGAAACTTTGGATCGGGTTCAGCTTAAAGCCTAATTCGTACTGTTTGTATTCTTCAGATTCAAGATCCGGATGCTCAAACTTGTCGGATCCGCCCGGAAGTTTGAAGCCTTCCCCGTAGGTAGCGAAAACCGTATATCCGGACAAGGGAGTAAACTCAACCGCCGCCTTGGGACTGAAGATATCCTGATCTTCCATATCTTTCTTTATGCCTTCGAGGTTGTATTTCAGTTCCCCATCCATGTGATCATAACGACCGCCAATGGTGATTTTCCATGCCTCTGCAGGCGTCAGTTGGTTCTGAAAAAATACCGAATATGTATTCAGGGTTGAATCGCCGTCAACTCTTATATCCTCACGTGCATTACGAATCAGGCTCAGATTTCGGGCATTGATTGTGTGCGTCAACTCTAGCTGGGCGTCAATACCAACGGTGAGGCTGTTTTCCATATTGCCAAGCAGCGTGTTCCATACATAACTGGCGCTTCCGCCATAAATGTCCCGGTCATGGTATTCTTCGTCAGCATGGGTATCCTTGTCCCGATAGCGGGTAAGGTTGCTTCTGTAAGCATAAAACATCAAATTAACAAAATCATCATCCGTTACATCGTATGTCAGATTAACGCTTCCTCCATACCGGTATTTTTCGCCTCCGCCCTGGGGCTTGCCGCTCCAGTAATCCTTTGCATCCCACTGAGCCTGGGTGAGATATTCAGGGGCATCCCAGTCCATGGAATTGAGATTCAGAGCAAGGGAACCCGTGAGGTCTTCGTTAAAGTCATATGTAAATTTCCCGGTAACATTTCCCCTCAGCCATCCGGAATTCTCTGTAGCTCCTTCTCTTCTATAAAGCTCCACTCCGAAAACCTTGCTCAATGCACCGTCTTCATGACCCGTTGACATGGCAAAGCGCTGACGATCCCAATCCCCAAAGCCAAATTTATATAAACTAAAATCACCTTTTCGCTTTGTAACAATATTAACCACACCGGCGCGGGCAAACTGGCCGTAAAGGGCTGATGAAGGCCCTTTGATGACTTCGACGTAGGCAATATCTTCGGGTATGACGACATTAAAGTCGGCATATCCGTCTCCATGAGAGGTTGATTCATTAAGGGGAACTCCGTCCACAAAAATGGCTGCGCCCGTGTTATGTCCCAGTCTTAAGCCACGCATGACAAACTGGCTTGCTACCGCACCCTGGCAGTAATCTTTAATAACCACTCCGGGAATCTTTTCGAGAAGATATAATGTCTTGTCCACATGTATATCCTGCAACTCCTCACCTGTCAGTATGGTTGCGGATGGCGGCGGCGGAGAAACCTTGTTTGACTGTTCTCTCACTGTAATATCATCAAGTTTAAGAACCTTGCTTGGTTCAGCAGACCATGCCTGATTTTGAAATGATATTATGATTAACAGCATAAAAAAAAATGAATAAAAAATGAATCTACGTTTGTTTCGCATCTTATTTCCTCCTGTTGGAAAGTCACAAAAAATGATTACGTGTTTCACGATATGCGTTATTTCCTCTTGTCCGATGAGAACACCAACATCGCTGGGCAAGTGGAAAAGTTTTCTCAAATCATCTTGAGGGCTTCTTGATTATTAAAAGTCAACGGTAAGAGTAGCATAAACGGAAAGAGGCAATCCTGGAGAATATGTTTTTTGTGCCCCTCCACTCATATAGTCAGCATACTTTTCGTCAAAGAGATTGATTACATCCAGGGCTATCATATATTCATTCTTGTGACCGAAACGATAGAAGGCCTGGGCATCTATGGTGTCCCAGGCTTTACTGGTATAGTCATTTGCATTGTCAAGGTAATACTCGGATTCATACTGATATCGGAGTCGTCCTCCAAGACCTTCCGGAGGGTTATATCCGAGTTCCAGATTGACTGTGGTATCCGGGATTGACTTAATGGTCTTGCCATCGTAGGTGTCGTCTCCGGAATGATACTTGTCATAGGTGGCATCAATATAAGCGTAATCGGCGTGTAAGTAGCCATAGTCAAAGGCGTAAAAGTCGATTGCCGCCTCTATGCCGTCTCGGGTAGTTTCCCCGATGTTCTCATACTCGCCCGTAACTCGGTCTCGCAAAGTATCTTTAGTGGTCTTTACTCTGAAGCCGGTGAGTTGCCCACTGAACCAGTCGAAGGGCCTTGCTCTTACGCCCCCTTCATATTGGATCCGTTCTTGGGGATCCCAAGCCTCTTGAGTGAATGCGGCAGTACCTTGCAGGAGGGCAAACCCCTTGCCATAATTGGCAAAAAACTCTAATCGGTCATCCCAAAAACCAAGTAACAATCCTCCTTTGGGGCTGAAAATATCCTGATTTTTCATGGAATCCTTCCTATCATTCAATAGATGATCTGTTAAATCACCGGAAAAATGGTCGTAGCGGGCTCCGAGAATAACTCGGAGAGGTCCGATCACCTGATAGTTGGCTTCCGCATATAAATCAATCGTTTCCAAAACTATGTCATAGTCTTCATATTTATCACCCCTGGTCCGATCATATCCAACCATTAGGCAGTACCTTTGCCGGTTGACGTCCTCCTTCATGTAGTCCGTTCCTGCTGTAAGCCGTAACTCCCTGCCCCCGATCTCTCCCAAGAAATTGTAGCTGACCCCGGAGCCCCATACAAAGCGATCGAAAAAGCGTTCGTTTCCGGAGGATTCACCCTCAGTCTTGGTGGAGGTGTCACCCTGATACCACCTCCAGAATTCTTGATCATAGCTCCAAAATTGGAAAAGGAGCTTGGACTCATCAGTGATCTGATACCTGAGATCCAGTTTGGCCGCGACTTGATCTTTGCCACCACCATTGACATTACTTACAGATTGTGTGGGGTCACGATCATATTCTTCTTGATTAATGTATCCTGGTGCATCCCAATCTGAATTGAAACCCCGGACACTGAAAGTACCATCCATCACATCAGTGAAGTGGTAAGTGAACCTGGCGGCGGCGTTGAACTTATCCCAATCCGAATCATCCTGATAACCATCCGTATGATACGTCTGGATGGAATAGACATTATCCCACTTTTCATCTTCGGTTGAGAATCCACCTACCAGATTGGCCTCATATGTGTTATAAGCCCCGTAATGCAATTTCATATGATTGAAGTCCACCCTTTTTTTCGTATAAAAGGCAAGGGCTCCAGCAGAGGCATAATTTCCATAAAGGGCGGAAACAGGCCCTTTGATCAATTCCACCCTTTCGATCTCATCGGGATTGACAATGTTGGTGTCGGCATAACCATCGGTTTCGTTAAGTGGAATGCCATCCAGATAAATAGCCGCATTTGAGCCATGGGAACAGCCTGTGAACCCTCGCATGCTAAAACTGGCGGCCGTTCCTCCCTGCTTGTATTGTTTTATAGATATGCCTGGAGAAAGCTTTACAATATCCAGCGGTGTGATATATACTCTACTTGTTATATCCTCATTGGTAAGCACGGTCGCCGAGGTGGCATCAAGATCCTTGCTGATGACCTCCCCACGGACCACCACGTCGTCGAGTTTTATAACCTTTTTTTTTGCTATCTCCTTTGCTGCTTTCGTTTCATCCCCTGCAGAAACTGTCGGAGCTATTAGGACTAAAAATACAACAAAAAAACTGATGAAGTAACAAGAAATTAACCGGTAATATTTTCCCATCTAGATTTTCTCCTTTCAAAAGCTTAACTTTTCGTAATAGTTCACCGCCCGCTTCGCTCAAACAATACCCTTTCCGCCTGGATTGCGGCTTTCGTAGGGTTTTATTCCTATCCTTATATTTGTTGGTTCCAATATCGCCGTCCTTATTCCAATCCATAAGATCAGAGATTTTCCAGTAGTCAAGCCTTCCTCCAAGATAAAGGGTTAGATTGTTAAAACCAAAGATGTCAAGCGCCTTTGACTCTATCCTCCGAATTCAAAAAAGCCGCCATACAATCAGCATGGTAGAAAACGCTCCGCCATACAAAATCGGGATAAGGTATAGCGACACACTGCGCAAGCCACTATCGGACATGTGAACCGCAATTAACTTGCGGACGACCAGGATGCTCAGCGTCACAGCTACACCCATCAGCCCCAGTGCCAGGATCGTCATTGCCGGATCACGCCAGAATGGCAACGATACCAACGGCACAGTTTTGTCGAGAATACAGCGCGCTGTTTCAGCTCCTATCGGATCTGAAAAAACATACTCCCAATAAGGAATGCGCGAGGTCATTTTGAGTAACGCTTTGATTGCGTGAGCGGCCGCCATGATTGGAATAAAAGCGATCCCGAACCGGAGCAAATAATCGCTCAGCGGGAGACGCCCACCGGTCAGACGGAACGCGCCGAACGGCACCAGCCAGATAAGTGCCGGCAAGACTGCAAAAAGCATCAACGACTTCACCATACCGTGTCCCAAAGGACCGCTTACGCCCAGCATCTGCTTGAGTTTCGACGGTGCCCAAAGCAGCAGTTCTTTGCTCACCGACCATTCGGTGAAAAGTTCGTAGATGACAAAGCCTGACACCACCAGACAGAAAGCGCTTTGTGCGGCGGTCAAGACCTTGAGGTCAATTATGTCCTTGAACCAGCGACGCTGGAGCCAGCCTGGATTGGGTCGTCCGCCTAATCCGGGATTATTGCGGTCACATGCCTTCATGCACTGGCCGCAAACGAGGCATTCGGTATTGTCATCAAGGATTGCCGGTCTGAGCCCGACGCCACAGCTTCGAGCCTGGAACCTATAGGCCGTTTTATTCGAGACGCATGACTGGTCATTACAGTCCGAGCATACAGACTTATCTCTCACGCCCCAACCCATTGGCGCGAGCCGCGAATAAAGCCCCAGCAAGTGTCCCACTGGACAAACATGAGCGCAGAAAGTATTGCGGGAGAACAGAAGACCAAACGCGACGGCCGCACCGAACATGACCAACATATAAATCGCCATGCGAAACGGAATGCGATGGATGGATAGCATGTGGATGCCGACGAAAAGAATGAGAATATATAAACCGGTCATCACCCACCCGGAACGTATGAAGGCCTGTGGCTTGCGCTTTAGCCCAACTTTGGAAGCCAGCGAGGTGACCAGTTCCATAGGGCAAACCGTACACCAAACGCGGCCGAGGAAGATCGCGGACAGGATGATGAGTGGCCACCAGTAAGACCACACGATCAAGTTTGCGATATTGGTATTGCGTAAAATCTTGGCAAATGCCATGTCGCTGGTGTTGGCCAAAAAACCGCCGACAATCAACATGATGAGCACCGTGAGCGTCAATAGCTGGAAGGCCAGTGGAAACCACGTCAAACGAAACAGTCTATTGATTAAACTTATCATGTTCTTCTCCCTTTACGGCTAACTATTTAGTTAGTGCCTGAACTAAAACTGCTAATTTTTCCAATTTCTGCGTCAGGCGCAAATTTTAATCCTCAAAATACCCCATGTATTCCTGCGGTTAAAATTTGCGCTATCCTTATCTCCGGTTCAAGAGCACCAGCTCTCATTGGCCTTTTCCTTTTTAATACTCCCACTTAAGTGCGGCAATAAACATTCTCCTTGCGTAAGGATGGTACATATAGGCAAGTTCATCGGTCAAGTTATCTACAGCCAAAGATAGTGTAAGTTGATTGAACAATTTGTATGAAATCTTTGTATCAATAAAGAGATAATCGTCTATTCCACCGTATCCTCCTCTATGATCCGTGTTATCAAGGGTATTCCAGGGCTTACTGGAATATCTTCCGGCAAGAGTTAGAATAAGATTCTCAGTAGGAGAGTAACTGACAATACCCTTGGAAGTCCACTTGGGAGCGCGGGGAAATGTCTTCCCATCTGAAGCAGGGAAATTATCGTTCTTTAATATTTTTGCCTCCATGTAAGCGATGTTGAACATCACATCCAGCCCATCAACCAGGAATTCCTTCTTTCCTACCGAGAATTCAATACCCCTGGTTCTCACTTCATCTACGTTCTGATAATAACTTATATTCTTATACACGTCAGTTTGTCTGAAGATGGTATCTTCCGTGTAGTTCTCAAAAAAACTTAGCCTGGCATCTCCGCCCTGGCCAAATCTTCTGCTGATGGTAAGATCCTTGGCAAATATTTTCTCCGCTTTCAGGTCGGGATTGGTCTTGGTTACGATCCCTGTTGAACTGATGCTGGCGTAATAGAGTTCTCTGATGGTCGGAAACCTGTATGCCTTGGCCAGAGAGAGCCTGAAACTCCAATCTTCATCAGGCCTATAGGTAACGGCCAATTTAGGGGAAAAATGCTCTTCCTTTTTATCCTTTAGCGTTTCTGTAAAACGAGATCCACTAACGTCTTTTGATTTGCTGCCATCGAAACCCCGCCACCACTCGTAGCGACCGCCCAGATAGAGTATGAATTTGTCGGTTATATCGCACTCATCCTGGAGAAAGATAGCATGAGTCCTGGTTTTTCCCTCAGATCCATCATTTAGAGTTGTTTTTACCTCTTTCTTCCAGTCAGAGGCATTCCAGGTCTCTCCATCCGTGAAATAGTGGTCGAAGTGGTAACCCATAGTCAGCGTATGGCTGGCCAGGATTGGTAATTCCGAAGGTCTGTAGGAACCTTTAAAGTCAAAGGTATACCAGCCGGTTTCGGCATCGGTAACCTTTCCAGCGCCTCCCTTTTTTGAATCTGGCGGGGCTTCCGTTGATTGCTTACTCAGATTCTTCCAGTTGTCATGAAAGCTGGCATTGGTCCAGAGTTTTAGTCCATCCTCGGGTTCCCTCTTGAAAGCTATTGCATATATGTCCCCTTCACCTCTCCGTTCACTGTAAGAAAAAGTCGAGGGGGAAATATTGTAATTTAAACCATCAATATCCACGCTTCCGCTGTATACTTTGTTGCCTGCGCTGTTTCTCAAATATGTCCCTACATTTTCAGTATCCTGATCGTCCCACCAGTGCCCCCATTGAATACTAACCTGGGTATGGTTATCTATGTCATAACCAAGCCTTATCTTGGATAAAGTGTCGGTTATATCTCTTATCCCACGATCGCCGATAATAAAACGCTTTCTATCCTGGTAATCCTGATCTGTGCTATACCCTGTTACAGGATCACCAGTGGGTGCCTCACCATCCTCTGCCAGCTTTGCATTGAATGAAATCGGCTGCGCTTCATTTTCCATTCTGTCGACAAGGGCAAAAACTCGGAATTTGCCGAACTTGTCACCATAAGAGACGTGGGCCGTATAGCCGTCAAGATCATAGTCGGTCTTATATTCTTTGAAGTTTTGGTACATGTATGATGTCTTTGCGACGATCTCTCTCTTTTCAGGAAATCTGGTCGTGATTAATGCTGCTCCACCGAGGGCGAAACCACTGTACATTGCTGAATAGGGTCCATAAATCACATCAATCCTTTCTATCTCCTCCGGTGCCACCTGAGACCACTTGACACTGCCGGAGCTGGTATAATCGCTCAACCGGATGCCATCAGTCAAAACTACAGTTCTTGGTACAAACGGGTGCGTACCCCTTATGCTCAAAGGGACACTGCCGCCAGGGTAAAGCTTTCTCACATACATGCCTGGTTTGTATCTGAGAGTATCATCAGTAGTGAGTACGGTTATCTTTTCCAATTCAGCTTTAGTGGTCGAATCCACCACCGCCGGCACCTTGGCAGCAGCCGGCGCTTCAACAACATCTTCTTCCCTTTCACCGGTAACTATTACCTTTTCAAGTTTTCTCACCTCTTTCTTTTTCACTTCTTGTTTATCCTCTTTTGCCTCTTCAGTTAAACCAAGACCGGGAAGTAAAAGAATCAATATTACTATCAAGATTAATTTCAAACTGTTCATTTCAAATCTCCTTTCTTCCGTATTAAAGACTATCAAACGTATCTCACTGAGTTCTTTGGGGTTTCTCAGTAAGCGAAAGCTCCCTAAGCCTGAAATTTCAAAAGGAAAATTGTTGCCTTTTGGCCGAGGGCGGGGTTAAAGCCCCGCCCTCGGAAAGGCGCAACCCACACAAGGAAGTGTCGTGTGGATTGCGAGTTTACTTCACTTCAAAGGTCAAAGTAGAGGTTAATTTGTATTGATCGCACTCTTTAGGATCCGGATAGGCATCTTGATAATATGTCGCTATCAGCCAGACACCGGATTTGAGTATTTTTATTTTTGCTATCCCGTCTTTATTTGTCTTGGTCGCATAGGCAAAGGTATTTTTCTCCGTAGAAAAGCCCGAATAAGTAGCAAACACATGATTAGACGAAAGCGGTTCCCCCTTAAGAGTCACTTTTACAGGTAAATAATCCTTTTCAGTCAGATTCCCCGGATTTTCCAGTGGAATAATCTCAAGTTCATGGCCAAGCGCTTCTGAAAAGGTTGTGCCTTTCCCTTTTCCAACATTCACAATGGCCTTGCTGTACTTCTTCGAGTAAGAGCATTCGATAACGTTTTCCAGACCTTTTTTAGACTGTCCTCTTTTATATCCCTCGGTGGTCTTTGTAAAAAAACCTCCCTTTTTCTCGGCCACGACCAGATAGTTTCCCTCTTTCAGCGGTTTTTCTCCTCTGAATTCCACATCGGAATAGCGCTCAAAACCTATCCTCTTGCCC
>Ga0255431_1024_pt1 | contig 17733 bp, 15 predicted proteins | sample ANMaggSeSYBR02J5_FD_182633 | JGI IMG/M metagenome (GOLD analysis project Ga0255431, IMG submission 182633) | Sediment cell enrichment communities from methane seep in Santa Monica Basin, California, United Staets - ANME aggregate JGI... | ecosystem: Environmental > Aquatic > Marine > Cold seeps >... | reverse complement strand
GTTATTCGATATCATCATGCGTTAAGCAATAGAGCCAATGATTTCAATCTGTTGATTGTTGTGCATGTAGCTGATATAATAGCAAACAGTTTTATGTCTGATTCAAAAAGCAAACTTGATTTTTCTTTAATTTATCCTGATGCGTTACATATAATGAAGCCTCAATTAGAGACTGTATCGGATTGGTTTCCTGAAGTGTCAACGAAAATCGAATCAGCCTGTCAATTTTTCAACATCAATGATGGGAATTAAGGGAGATTTAGAATGAACGACAACCGGCATACAATCTTGTGTGTGGATGACGAGGAGAATATACTGCATTCTATAAAACGATTGCTCCGAAAGGAAGGCTACAGGCTGTTGACAGCTTCAAACGGCGTAGAGGGGCTGAAGATTCTTAAAGAAAATAATGTCCATCTGGTGCTCTCCGACCAGAGGATGCCACAGATGAGCGGTACGGAATTTCTGGCAGAAGTCAAAGAAAAATACCCTGATGTGATCAGGATCATCCTTACAGGCTATACGCAAATAGATTCAATTACCGAATCAATCAATAAGGGAAATATCTATAAATTCCTCCTGAAGCCGTGGAATGATCAGAATTTAAAGCTGGAGATCGGCAAGGCACTGGAACAATACGATCTTATTCAGGCGAATAAGAGTCTGCATGAAAAGGTTCTGGAACAGAATGAAGAGCTGAAAAGAATAAATGAAAATCTGGAGATGCTGATTCAGGAAAGAACAAAAGATCTTGAAATTCAGAATCAGGCACTGGAGCTTTCACGTGCCATCCTGGAAGACCTACCTGTTCCGGTCATTGGCGTCAGCGTCGAAGGGATGATTGTGCTGATCAATCGACAAGCACAATCCTTATCAAAAAGCGGCAAGAGTATTGAGATCGGGAAGAGACTTTCAGATTACTTTTCAAATGATATGGAAAAAACGATGGAGGAAGCAATGATATCCGGCACATCCATGGCGCTAAAAGGATACCGGTTATCAGGGACAAGCTATCATATTGATTTAATACCACTTTCCGGAAAATTTAGCGGAAAGGGAGTTGTTCTGTATTTAAGAAAGGATTTAGGGAGGAAAAAGAATGTCCCCAATGCTTAATCGATCTTTACTCATAGTAGATGATGAGCCGAATACAATCAGCAGCCTTAAACGCCACCTCAGGCACGAGAGGTATTTCTTTTATTCGGCAAATTCAGGGAAAGAGGGACTTAGATTTTTGAAAGAGAATGACATTGGCGTGGTCCTATCCGATCTGATGATGCCTGAAATGGATGGCATCACTTTTCTGGAGACCGTCAGGCAAATCAAACCGGATGTTGTCAGAATCCTCCTTACAGCCCACGGCACTCTTGACAATGCCATGGAAGGTATCAACCGTTCGCAGGTTTTCGGATATTTAACCAAGCCATGGTCGGCTGAGGCCATAAGCGGGACAATTGAAGGAGCTTTTCAACATTATAATCTGGTCCTGGAGAATAAACGACTTCAAAGATTAACCGAAAAACAGAATAAACAACTAAACATCGTCAATGAAAATCTTGAAAAGCTGGTTCATGAACGAACTTTAGAACTTGAAGAGGCCGTACGAGAAGGCGTTGTAATGCTTGCTCTGGCAGCAGAGGCAAAAGATGACAATACCGGAGAGCATATTTATAGAATTCAGCGGATTACTCGCAATATATGTGCGGCTCTGGGCATGTACTCTAAGGAATCAGAGCAAATTGCATTTTTTAGCATCATGCATGACGTAGGTAAAATCCACATCCCTGATAGTATCCTGCAAAAACCAGACAAATTGGGCGTTGAAGAATTGGTAGTAATGCAAACGCATTGTATTGCAGGGGAAAAAATTCTGGGCAATAAGCCATTTTACCAAACTGCACGTGAAATTGCCCGAAGTCATCACGAACGTTGGGACGGAAACGGATACCCGGATGGATTAAAATGGGATTCAATTCCTTTGCCCGCCAGAATTGTAACTGTAGCTGATGTTTTTGATGCTTTGACCCATAAGCGGTCTTATAAACAGGCATGGCCTATGGAAGAAGCACTGGCCGAGATGAAAAGCCTTTCCGGCAAGGCATTTGATCCGGAAATATTGGACTGTTTTTTATCATTCATTCGTCATGGCTACCAAACCGGCACAACCTATAGCAAACACCAATATAACAGAGATGATAAAAGATAAGATCAAATGCCTTCCATTGATGGAGCTGGAAAAAGAACACAAAATGGCTGATGAGGCGCTACTGGAAAGCGAAGAAAAGTATCGTTTACTGGCTGAAAATACATTAGATTGTATCTGGAAAATGGATAAAAATTTGAAATTTACTTATATTAATCAATCCATTTTTTCTATGCTTGGTTTCAAGCCGAAAGAATGGATTGGAAGTTCATTATCTGAACATTGCAGCAAGGAAGAAATGCAAAAAGTAATGGACTTAATAGCTGAGGAGATGAAAAAAAGAAGCTATAATACAACATTGGAAATGTTTTTAATTCATAAGGATGGAAGGGAAATTCCTGTTGAAATAAGAAGTAAAATGCTTATTGATAATAACAAAAACCTAATCGAATTTCAGGGAACAACCCATGACATCACCGAGCGCAGGCAGGCAGAGGAAGAAATAAGAAAATTGAGCTCCGCTGTTGAGCAGTCCATTGACGGTATAGCCATGGCTAACTTAGAACCAAGACTGACATATGTGAACAATGCTTTTGCCAGTATGCACGGTTGTTTCTCCGAAGAGATGATTGGAATGAAAGGTGTGAATTTGGTCAAAAAGGAAGAGCTGGATAAATTCATAAGCAGTCTCAATAAAATAAAGACACTGGGCTCATGGACGGGTGAAATAGAGCATATCAGAAAAGACGGAACTCCTTTTCCTGCATTTCTGTCGGTTAATCTATTGAAAGACGCTAAAGGAAGGCCCACAGGAATTCTGGCAGTTGTAAAAGATATTTCCGAACAAAAAAAACTGGAAGCCCAGTTTCACCAGGCGCAGAAGATGGAGGCAATCGGGGTGCTGGCTGGCGGAGTAGCCCATGATTTCAACAACATACTGACCATCATAATAGGCAATGCCGATATGGCGCTAATGAATATTGATAAGGATAATCCTCTGCGAGAAAAGTTAGGGGAGATTAAGATAGCCGGGGAAAGAGCAGCCTCTTTAACCCGTCAGCTTCTGACCTTCAGCCGCAAACAGATAATTACACCCAGGGTTCTGGATCTCAATGAGCTGTTAACAGATTTAGAGAAGATGCTCGGTCGCCTGGTTGGGGAGGATATTGAGCTGTTGACGATTCCGGAGCCTGCATTATGGCCGGTGGACGTGGACCCCGGGCAGATGGAGCAGGTGATCATGAACCTGGCGGTCAATGCCAGGGATGCCATGCCCACGGGGGGCAATCTCACCATTGAAACAGCCAACATAGATCCGGACGAAAACTATTTTTACAAGCACGGTATTGAAGAAAAAAAGCCAGGCCATTATGTGATACTGGCTGTAAGCGATACCGGCAGCGGGATGGATGAAAAGATTAAGGAACATATCTTTGACCCTTTCTTTACCACCAAGGAAGTCGGCAGAGGCACGGGATTGGGTTTGTCTACGGTATATGGTATTGTCAAACAAAACAATGGTTTTGTCTGGGTCTACAGCGAGCCTGGACAGGGAACTACATTCAAGGTCTATCTGCCAAGGGTGAAAGAGAACGTGGAGCCGGAGGAAAAAGGACAAACTCCTGTGAACAATTCCGGCGGTTCTGAAACCGTTTTGATTGTGGAGGATGATGACAGTCTTCGAAAACTTGCGCAAAATGTTCTTCAACAGCATGGATACAAAGTATTAGATGCTGAAAATGGCGAAGATGCTTTGAGGGTCAGCCAGGCGCATGAGGGGGCGATTCATCTGATGATCGCTGATGTGGTGATGCCCAGGATGGGCGGGAAGAAAGTCGCGGAAAGGCTGAAGCTTCTCTATCCCCGGATGAAGGTGATTTACATGTCCGGGTACACGGACAACGCCATAGTTCTTCACGGTGTTTTGGCGCCTGGACTGAATTTTCTCCAAAAGCCTTTTTCACCGGAAGGTCTGGCGCACAAGGTTAGGGAGGTACTGGATGAGGGGGATAAACCATATGAGTAAACAAAAGGAAGTCCGTCGTGCGGCGGACTATGCACGCAGCCTGATTGAGGCAAGCCTTGATCCGTTGGCAACCATCGGGCCAGATGGAAGGATTACTGATGTCAATAGCGCCACGGAGGAAGTCACGGGCAGGACACGACAGGAACTGATCGGCTCCGATTTTTGCGATTATTTTACTGAGCCGGAAGAAGCAAAAAGGGGTTACAAGCAAGTATTTGAGAAAGGCAATGTCAGAGACTATCCATTGGAGATATGCCATAAGACTGGCAAGATAACACCTGTGTCGTACAACGCATCCGTGTACAAAGATGGGTCAGGCAAGGTTATCGGTGTATTTGCCGCGGCAAGGGATATGACTGAGGTCAAGCGGGCCGAGGAAAAGATCAGATCTGTTCTTGAATTCAATGAGACATTGATTACAGCCTCTCCCGTAGGGGTTTTCACGTATGATGATTCAGGGCAGTGTACTTTTGTAAATGACGCCGGCTGCCGCATAATTGGAGCAAGCAGTGAACAACCGCTGGCCCAGAACTTTCGTGAGATCGAATCCTGGAAAAAGAGCGGGCTGATTCGGGCGGCGGAGAAGGCCCTTGCAACGGGAGACCCTCAAGAGGTCGAGCTTTACATGGTCACAACCTTTGGAAAAGAGGTGTATCTGAGATGCCGTACGGCAGCGTTTTCGTCCGGTAGCAAACAACACCTCTTGTTGATCGTTACTGATATTACAAAACAAAAGATGACAGAAAACGAGCTTCGAGAAGCCATGGAAGTTGCCGAAGCAGCCAACCACGCTAAGAGCGAGTTTTTGGCCAACATGAGCCATGAGATCCGCACCCCCATGAACTCTATCTTAGGCTTTTCCGAACTGCTTCTTGAAGAAGAGTTGACGGGAGAGCAGCGGGAAGCGGTGCAAACCGTCAGGAAGAGCGGTGAAAGCCTGCTGAATCTCATTAACGATATCCTTGATCTCTCCAAGGTTGAAAGCAGCAAGGTGGAGCTTGAAACCATTCCCTTTAACGTGGAAAACCTGATGCTGGATATCGGAGAACTGATGAGGGGCAACTTAGGTGAAAAACCGATTGAGATCAACTGCAATATAGGAGATATATACACCAACCTGACAGGGGATCCAACACGTTTGAGGCAGATCATGACGAATTTGGTTGGAAATGCCATAAAATTCACGGAACAGGGCACGATAGTAATAGAAGTTAAAGATGCAAAATTAGAAGCGCAAAATGAAGAAGGCGGAGAAAATGATGAAGTAGAACTCCTTTTTTCTGTAACAGACACAGGGATCGGGATTCCAAAGGACAAACTGGGGACCATTTTCGAATCCTTCAAACAGGCGGACGGAAGTACTACGAGAAAGTATGGCGGCAGCGGTCTGGGGCTGACCATCTCCAGGAAACTCGCCCAGTTGATGGGTGGAGACATGTGGGTGGAAAGCGGTCATCCAGGGAGCACTTTCTACTTCACCGCCAAATTCAAGAAAGATCCGGAAGCTGCCAAAGGAATTCATCCTGTTCACGTGAGCCAACTGGAAGGAAAGCCGATTCTAATTGTGGACGATAATGAAATAGCGCTAAAAATCGTATCAGACATTGTCAAGAGGGTAGGGATGGTGCCTGTTACAGCCGGCAGTGGGGAAGAAGCATTATCAGTCATTAGTCATTCGTCACTGGCCATTAGTTCCGCCGACAAATCTTTCACAACCGGCCAAACCGCCTTCCCTGAAATTGCCATCCTGGATATCATAATGCCGGGGATGTCGGGTCATGAACTGGCGAGAAAAATGTTTGAGCTGACCGGTGGGAAGACGAAGATGATAGCCCTTTCATGCAACGTCGTTCCGGGTTCCGGCGCGGAGACTGAAAAATCAGGTTTTGCCGGTTTTGTGCCCAAGCCTGTGCGCCGCCAGGTTTTGATAAACATGATCAGAACTGTCCTGGGAATAGGAGAGAAACAACCAAAGAATATCGTAACCCAGCACAGTGTCATAGAGATTATGACCCATGACGTGAGAATTCTTTACGCGGAGGATAACCCTGTCAACCAGAAATTAGGCAAAAAGATATTCGAGCGAATGGGCTACAGCAAAGTCGAGATTGCCCGGGATGGCTTAGAGGCAGTGAAAATGGTTACGGAAAAAGGCCCTTTTGACATCATCTTCATGGACATCCAGATGCCGAATATGAGTGGCATAGAGGCAACAAAGGAGATTAGAAGATGGGAAAAAGGGCATATGCCAATAGTCGCCCTTACCGCCAATGCCATGAAGGGAGACAGGGAGAAGTATCTTGAGGCCGGCATGGATGAATATCTCTCCAAACCATTCAAGCGCGACGAAATTCAAAGGACAATCAGAGATTTGGTGACTGGAGTTGAGGTCGCCTCAAAAGTGCCGGACGAAATAAAGATACTCATTGTCGAGGATGAAGAAAACGTGCGCAAATCAATAATCCGCCTTCTCAAAAGGGCAATGCCTGCCGCAAAGGTAATGGGTGCCACGGATGGTATAGACGCCTGCGCCAAGCTGGGAAGTTTTATGCCTGACTTGATATTCGCTGACATCAGGATGCCACGCATGAACGGTGTGGAATTCGTGCGCTATGTCCGCAATACCGAACGGTACGCCCGTACGAAGATTATAGGGATGACAGCTCTGCACAAAGATAACCATAGTGTTACCGCTTTTAGAAAGGCAGGCGTGGAGAACCTTCTTTTCAAACCTTTCGAGAATCATGAGCTAATCTCAATAATAAAGCAGGCATATCAAGGGGGGTGTGAACTGCCTACCTTTTCTTCTTAAATAAGAGGCAGCCTTCTATCTCCGGAGAACTGTTGCGAACTACTATGCATGGCAATTGCAGGCTCTTGAACTTCATAGCTCGACAACCATGAGGAAAATCCTTATCCCAGGTAACATAATAATGTTCACACTTATGGCAGTCGATTATCATAAAATTCATAATTCAGGAATTCGCTTCACTCAATTCCTAATTCCTAATTCCTAATTCCTAATTCATAAGGATACCAGTCTTTATTTCTGAGTTTCTCGACTTTTATCACAGCTATTTCACTCGTGTCGGTATCAAAAACAATCTTTCTCCCCTTCTCTCCACCAACATCTTCAGAAGCAAGATTGATCTTCTTTACGGCAAGAATCTTTCTGGCTGCCATGATATTCTCCAGGCCGATGTTTTTTGGTGAAACCTGGCGATTATATGCTCCACCTAAAATTTGTGCTTCCAGGTGTTTTATTTTGGAACCATCATTTACCATCATGCGGATAAGTGCAATTGTAGCAACATTTCCATATCTTGCTGTAGCTTGATTCTTTTTGCTGGTAAGAGGGAATTGAAAATGATTTATTCCTCCCACCTTTCGCTTTCTGTCATAAATGCAAACCGAAACAGAAGATCCAAGCACAGTAGACACAACAGTAGATTTTGTAGCTAAAAACAAGTATCCGGCTTCAAGAAAATAATTGGTATGAATCAGGCTGTTTGATTTCTCAGTCATTGCCCTTATCTGAGAAAATCTATTAAACTTGGTTGAATTACTCTGGCTGATGCAGCCAGGGAGGCCTGATAAGCTGTTTCCTGGCTCACTAAATCACTCACTGTTTTGATCATATCGGCATCTTCGGTATCAGAAAGCATCTGCTCAATATTCAGTTTAAAATCAGCCCAGTGGTTTTCCGTGATTTCCAGCCGATTAAGCTTTGCTCCCACATCAGCCCTTGCTTTAAGTATCTGATCAAGCGCATCATCAAGCGGTCCTAACTGGTCGGAAATTGCAGCGCTATCATTTGTTTCCAGACCGGCCTTCAATTCTCTTAAAACCTCAAAGATATTTACCTCGTTTAAAAAAAGCTCCTCTCCGTCCACATTAATGCCTATCTCTACATTCTCTCCCGCAATTATACTGATCTCACCTTTATCGCCGTCAGTACCATCTGAGATAATATCAACCGAGAATCCTGCGACACCGGTAATATCAGCATCTGCCACCGCACCCGCAGCAGCATTAGTTACTGTGACTGTACTAGTAGATGAAGCAGCTCCTAAGCCGACAATGTCATCAATAGCGGAAGCGGTCTTAGCGGCAACTACATCTGCATCATCACCGAATGCTATTTCTACCTCTATCCCGGTACGATCGGCCACAGAAGGATCTATTGAACCATTATCCATATCATACCAGACATAGTAATCCGTTGAGGGTGAACTCAGCGTAAAGTATTCTCCACCGGACAAGGTAGATGCGGCCTCGCAAGTAATATCCGTAACCTCTGCTTCGCCATTATAACTTGTAATATAATCATCATCTCGGGAAAAAGGGGTAGTATCAGTTTCATGGCCTGCAAATATGTAGCTATTCCCAAGTTTTGTGTTCGCCAGTTGTAATATATGATCATATATAGCCTTCACTTCTTCAGCAACAGCTTTCATACTATCCGCATTGGCTGTTGCATTAGCCTGAGATAAAGCCAGCTCCTTTGCTCTTATGAGCGAATCACCGACAGAATCCAACGTTGAATCAGTGAAACCAAGCCAGGATTCACCATGAGCGATGTTTCTGTCGTATTGATCAATCACGCAAATCGTTTTTCGATAATCCAACACCTTGCCTATTCCTATTGGATCATCAGAAGGTTTGTTTATCCTTTTGCCCGAAGAAAGTATATTTTGAGTTTTAAGGAGCTGTTTAATGTTGTTGAAGAGATTGCCGGCAACAGTATCAGCCATTAATTTATTTGTCACCCGCATTTTAACCTCCCTATTTGCTTCGCAATCATCCAATCGTCAGACACGGACAAACAAGTTTGTCCATGCCATCCAATTCATCCAACCATCCAATCGTAAGACCATCCAATCATCCCAGCATCCATTTCATCCAATCATCCCAACATTCCAGCATTCAATTATCCATTTTTTCCTACACCATATTAATTACTCTGTCTAATAATTCATCGGCAACACTAATTAACTTGGCGGCAGCATTGTAACCATGTTGAAATTTGATCAAATTTACCATTTCCTCATCAAGGGAGACTCCTGATACAGATTCCCGGTAATTATCCAGGTGTGTTACCATTGAAGATTGATGATTAAAATTTACCGTTGCCTTCTGCACCTCGCTTCCCACATCACTAACGAGTGAATTATAATAATCATCAAAGGTTGCAGTTGGCGGATCGCCATTAATTGTAAGTTTGTTTTGCAAGTTAGCAATCTTTATAGCATTGCTGTTACCCCCCGGCAGTCCGTCGAGACTTCCTGCGGCGGCAATATTATTAACATCATCAATAATAACCGGATTAACTGCTATATCAAGGGCCGTTGTTCCTGTGAAAAAATTACGTTCAGCAACAACATCATCATTCAGTCCGAGACCATCTTGATGAAGAGCATTTACTCCATTGCTTATCCCCTTAGCAAGATCATTAAGTTTGCTTGAATAATCCGGAATTGTGACATCTCTTACTTCTAACCACCCCTTTAACTTCCCTCCGGAAATACTATCGGTAATGTTAACCGGGTTCCCATCACTATCTGTCCATGCAATATCCTGAAAACCGGAATCATCAGCTTTAGTGGATAAATTCCAGGAAGAAATATTTTCAACCAACGGCCTTCCTCCGGCCGTTAAAACAGTTACTTTTCCATCGCTATTTTCAAAAGAATCAATATCAATCATCAAAGACAAGTCTTTCAATAATAGATTGCGAGTATCTCTATGGTCATTAGCATTTTGTTCGCCAACTTCGATCCCGGCAATCTTTTCGTTTAGCCCTGCAATCCGTTCTGTAATCAAATTTATTTCTTTAACTGTTCCCATTATGTTGACATCTATTTCTCTCTGAATTTGTGTCAGATTCGAGTATGTATTGTTAAAGGTGTCTGTCATGGTCTCGCTTTTAGATAGAAGGGCGGCTCGTCCTTCATGGTCAGATGGGTTATTGGCCAGATCCTGCCAGGCATTCCAAAACTCACTCATTGCTTGATTCAATCCATATTCTGAGGACTCGTCAAAAAATATTTCAACTTTTTCGAGAACACCTTTTTGGGCTTCCCAGTTTCCCAGATTCTGATTCTCATTGTTGATTTGCGCCCCTACAAACCGGTCGTAAATTCTTTGAATCTCCGCTGCCTTCACACCGGTTCCTATTTGTCCAGGCGAGGATGAAACAGGCTCATTTGTCTCCATATTAACTCTCTGGCGTGAATAGCCGGGAGTATTTACATTGGCAATATTATGGCCGGTAACATCAATTGCCTTTTGCTGGGTAGAAAGCGCTGTTCTTCCTGTGTTCAATATTCCATACACATTCGACATAATTAATTACCTTTGTTGGTCGACTACTCCCGCAGGGCATTAATAATTCCCTGTGAAATATAATGCAGCGGAACAATTTTATCGACTGCCCCAAGATTTATAGCCTCTTTTGGCATGCCAAAGACAACACAGCTATCTTCATCCTGAGCCATAGTGTAAGCCCCGCTTTCTCTCATGGAGAGCATTCCTTTCGCACCGTCGGCTCCCATGCCGGTGAGCAACACTCCAACAGCATTTCGCCCTGCACTTTTTGCCACTGACCGGAATAATACATCTACACTGGGACGCTGATAATGAACCCTTGGGCCATCTTTTATCTTTACGAGATAGAGTGCTCCGCTTCGGTGAAGCACCATATGATGATTCCCCGGCGCTATCAAAGCCACACCGGGGACCACGTGATCGTTATCGCATGCTTCACGTACTTGTATTTGACATATTTCATTAAGTCTATTAGCAAAGGCGGTGGTAAAATTTTCCGGCATATGCTGCACAATCACCATACCCGGAGAGGTTGCGGGCATGATACTCAGCACAGCCTCAATTGCCTTTGTACCGCCTGTAGAAGCCCCGATGGCTATTACTTTATGCGTTGTTTGAGCAAGAAGTTTGTTTAATTGAACTTTTTCAACAACATGATGCAAACATTCCTGATACTTATTAATCCTGGCTGATGCAGCAGCCCTGATAGCGCGAACCAGGCTTCGAGAAATATCTAATGTAGAATATGCTGATCCCGGTTTGCAAAGAACTTCCACAGCCCCAAGATCTAAGGCCCTCAAAGCATTTTCGCTGTTTTTCGGAGTAAGAGAACTCACAACAACCACAGGCATAGGGTAATGCTTCATCAGTTTTGATAGAAACGAAAGGCCATCCATTCTCGGCATTTCCAGATCAAGAGTAATCACGTCGGGTTTGAGTTTTACAATCTTATCCCGCGCTACATAGGGGTCAACAGCCGTTCCGATTATTTCGATATCCTTGTACTTAGACAGCTCTTTGGTCAAAATTTGGCGGACAACTGCTGAATCATCTACAATGAGTACCTTTATCATATTTACTACCTACCGTAGGGGCACGATGCTATCTGTAACCGTAGGGGCACGATGCATCGTGCCCCTACCATTAATAAACAAAAAAAGGTCGCATTCGCTCTCTTCAATGTTCAGTTTCACTATGGATGCCGGTTTGTGGCCATGGTCTTCTATAGCTTCTTTTATTGCTTCAACTCCGGCAATAATCACCGGTGCATCAATATTAAAGACGACTTCCTCTCCTGCGATGACAGGCAATAAATTGCCGCAGATGATATTTATCGTCTCTTTAAGAGCATCATGCTGTTGCTCAAGTGTTGTTTCTTCATCATCCACGCCAAGCATGTTTGCGGCAAGCTCAGGGAGAAGTTGATTTGAAACTGTCATGACAAGTGTCCCTGAAAATGGCCCTGAAAATGAAATAAATGCTGCCACCGCAGAATCCAGGATCATGCGGCCCCTCTCATCTTCCGGAAAAGAGAACATAAAAGCCAGTTTTTCCAGAGTCTCTCCGGCCACGCGAGATAGTATCTCTTTAAGTTGCTCACTCATCGCTGACTCCTATTCCTGTGATATCTGTAACAGTATCGCGGATAATTTCCGGGGAAAAGGGTTTGTGGATGAACCTGACGCCCTTATGTTGCAGTCGCTCTATACGTGTCTTGCTACCTTCCGTTGACACTACAATTATTGGAATTTCTTTTGTATCGGAATTCTCCTGCATCCGGTCTATCATCTCTTCACCATTCATGACCGGCATGTTGATATCCGCAATTACCAGATCTATCCAGTGCCGGTTGAGAACATCAAGCCCCTCCTGACCATTTGCAGCTTGATAAATCTCTTCGAGTGGAAGGCCGGCCATACGCATGGTTTTCAAGATTATAGACCGCATGACAGCACTATCATCTACTATAAGAATATTAATCGCCATTTTGATAACCTCTAATTAGCTTACCAGCTCGCACCGAAGGTGCGCTATCTTGATTCAAAAACATTACATAAATCATCAACATATTGCAATGTTCGGCTGGCAACCATTTCAAGATCATTAGTCCTGAGACCTAATCTTTTCGTCGCCAGAGGCGAAGGTTTGTAGCAAAGGCCCTCTCTTCCAACTCCGATTCCAATCATCAGGCATAATATATTAGCCACATGAACAATATCTGTCAGAGTATCTGTTTTATCGGCAGAGTCAGGATCGTGATGCCATCGAACTGCATTGACAAGTGTCGGCGGAAACGACCAGTTTTTTAATATTTGAGCCCCAATTTCAGCATGGTCTGTGCCTAACACAATACGTTCGGCTACTTCAAAAGATATTCCACGGGATGCTTCTATTTCAATTTTTTCTAAGTCTTCCTTCACAAAACCACCCAAAACCAGCTTTCCTACATCATGGAGAAGAGCTGCCGTAAAGATCTCCTCAGATTTGGCAATTTTTAGTTCCTTTACCAGGTCTTCCGCTGCAACCGATACTGCGATTGAGTGCCGCCAGAGTTCACCAGCCGGCAGATCATAGCCTAAAACCGGTTTGCCCATTACAGCGTTCACACAAGAGGCCATCACCAACTGGATCAATTTTTTCCATCCCAATAGAACTACGGCCTGATTCACTGAGCCTACCTGACACGGACGCCCGAAATATGCGGAGTTTGTCAACCTCAGAAGATTGGCAGTAAGACCCGGGTCATATCGCAAAATCTGTTCGATTTGAGCTGCGGTCGTATCGTTATTATCAAGCAACACGAGCAATTTTGCTGCCGCCTCAGGCATGCTTGGAAACGATTTCACTTTTGCTAAGATATTGAGCAGCTTTGTTTGTTTCACAGTTCATTCTCCAATCCCTTGCTGCTGATAATTGTCCGTCCTGTTGAAAGATCAAAATAAACTGTGCGGCCGCCAGTACCGCCAATGTCCCTGGCGTTAAGGAGGATACCATTCTTCCAGAGAAGTTTTTTCAGGATAGTGTAATTCCTATCTCCTATTTTGAATATTTCATTTTTACCCAAAGGCTGACCGCAACCTGCGGCTTTAACTATTAGTCTTGCTTTTTGCCCGCCCATGCTATATATTTTTTTGAACAACTTCGGAACACCTGTATCAACAAACATAAAAGGGTTGGCCTCAGCCTTCTGAGGATTAATCCTGGATAACGGCAACATGGCATGCAACATTCCACCTACCTGTGCTACAGGATCATAGACCGTCAACCCAAGACAACTGCCCAAAGCATACGTTACGATTGAGTCTTCTTTTTTCCCAACCTTCATATCACCCACTACAACAACGTGTCTCATCTGCCCCAACTTGTAAATTTGGTAACGGTTCACAGTTAACGGTTGATTGAAACATAAAGGCGAAAGGCCTTGATGCTAAACTGAGAATTCAAGTTTATATTGCATGTGAAGTTAAAATATTTTCTAAAAAAATTCAAAAAACTAATTCAATAAAAAAACCGTAAACCGTAAACTGATAACCGTGAACGGTTACTATATTCGTTAGTTCGTTATCAACCAATCACTCAGTACCATCAACCAGTAATCAGCAATTCATTTCCTATAGGTTGCCGGACGTATATATTTAAATTTGTGTGAAATGGTCGACAGGCTTTCTGAATGGCCGACAAAAAGATAACCTCCAGGCTCTATAAGCTCCCAGAAGCGATTAATTAACTTCTGCTGAGTTGGCTTATCAAAGTAAATCATCACATTGCGGCAAAATATTACGTTAAACAGCCCCTTCATCGGCCATGAATCCATCAGGTTCAGCCACGTTAATTGAACCATTGAGCTAACATTATCTTTTACCTGGTAAGCAAGAGGCTGTTGGTTTCGAACTTTAATAAAATATTTTTGCAAAAGCAGTCGCTGAACATCCCGTAGTGTTCCCTCTTCGTAAACAGCTCTGCGCGCTTTATTCAGCATTTTTGTCGATATATCCGTGGCCAGAATCCGCACGTCCATGGATTTTATCTGCGGTATATTTTCTATCAGCAGGATTGCCAGAGAAAAAGGCTCCTCACCGGAAGAACAGGCCGCGCTCCAAAACCTCAATCTTTGGCCTTTGAGTTCCGGCAATATCTTCTCACGCAAATAGTTAAAATGCCCTGCCTCGCGGAAAAAGGATGTCTTATTGGTTGTCATAACATCAATCATGCAACTGAGTTCCTTTCCTCCTCTGTCGCTCTCAAGGTATTTAAGATACTCTTCAAAACTTCCCATTCCTAAAGCCCGCAGCCGTTTCATGAGACGAGCCCTGACCAGAGCCTCTTTACCGTTTTTCAGATTAATTCCGGAAAACCGGTATACTAATTGGCTGACTTTCTTAAAATGCTTTTCGTTCAATTCAATCGACACTAAAGTCATAACTCATAACTCGTTTCCGGTTGATAGCCACTTATCATCCAACCATCCCAATTGGGCAGGATGGCCTGCCCCTACATCCAATAATTAATCCCTCAATTCGTAATTCCTAATTCGTAATTCCTAATTCTTCCTAATTCTTCATTGCCGCGTATTCGCGAACTTAACCAGCCCGCCGACATCAAGAATCAGTCCTACTCGACCATTCGGCATAATAGCGCCTCCGGAAATCCCGGGTATATCCCGCATACTTTCTCCCAATGTCTTGATAACAACCTGCTGCCTGCCGATCAACTCATCAATGAGCAGGCATGCCTGGCTCTCGTTGTCTTCAATTACCATAACAATCGCCCTGGTAGGATCCTGCTCAGCGCCCCTGATATCAAATAGACTGTCCAGCCTGAACAATGGAATAAGCTTACCCTGAAGAGAAAGCATCTCGCCTTGATTCAGCACTGTTGAAAGGTCTTCCGGATTAGGCCTGAGAGACGTGACAATCGAAGCTATCGGCACAACATATGTTTCTCGGCCGGCACGAATAACCATTCCATCAATAATCGCCAGAGTCAGAGGAAGCCTCATTTTAAAAACGCTTCCCTTTCCGGGTTCAGATTGAATTTCGACCTGTCCGCGCAGAGTTTCGATATTTTTTTTCACAACATCCATCCCCACGCCACGGCCCGATACGTCGCTCACCACCTTGGCTGTGGAAAAGCCCGGTTCAAAGATCAGGTTAAATACCTCTCGATCACTAAGCAAATTTCCATCACTAATAATTTCTTTTTCTATGGCTTTGGCAATCAGTTTCTCACGGTCAAGGCCATTACCATCGTCTTTTATCTCTACAACCACATTACCGGCAGAATGATATGCTGATAAGCGTACTGTGCCATATTCCGGCTTGCCGGTTTTTTTCCTGACATCGGGCAGTTCGATGCCGTGATCTACTGCATTGCGAACCATGTGTACAAGTGGATCTTTAACAATATCTACCATATTCCTGTCTATCTCCGTTTCTTCACCTTCTGTGACAAAATTGATATTTTTACCGACCTTGCGAGACAGGTCTCTCACCAGCCGGGTCATTTTTTGGAAGGTAGATTTAAGGGGAATCATCCGCATTGACATGCCCATGTGTTGCAGTTCACGAACAATCTTGCTTGTATGGACAATCTTTTTTAAGAGTTCATGGTGTCCGTTATTGATTATAATTTCGTCCTGAGCCACCATTGAGTGAGCAATTACCAGCTCTCCCATCATATTGATCAAACGGTCTAACCGATCAGTATTCACCCTGATTGATGATTGCACAACCTGCTTGGAGCGTTGTATCTTCTTTTGTGTTCGAATCGCCCGGCCAACATCCTCTATAGATGCAGCCTTTGATTTCACAATTGCCGCTCCGATCTGTTTTTCAGGATATAAGGCTGCGGCCTCTTCCACTTGCTGCCTTTCAGCACTGCCTTGAGCTACTAAAAGGTCGCCGACCCGAGGCGTAGCTGCTTCATCAAAATCCTCAGATATACCTGCCTGTTCCGGATTTTCCAGAATACGCATCAACTCATCGTAACCTTTTGGTTTGGATAAAGGCTCGCCGCCTAAAGCTTGCTCAACAGCCTGAATGAGCTCTTTGAGCATGTCAAGAGAACGAAGCGCAAGGTCTGCGTATCCGCCGGTATAGCGTATTTCACGATCCCGAACACGACTTAAAAGCGATTCAGCGTGGTGAGCCATTTCCGATAGAATATTAAGCTCCATAAAAGCAGCGGTTCCCTTGATTGTGTGAAAGGCTCGAAAAACAGTACCTACTGCATCCATATCATCAGGATCATTTTCAAGAGTTAACAGCGCCTCTTCAGCATTAGTAATTAAATCACTTCCTTCAGCAATAAACTCACCAATCAGTTCGATATCCGGATTTTCAGGCATGTAATCAGACACCTGTTTTTCAGCAGCGGGCTCGTCCCGGTTCACAACAAAATCAACATTCTTATCTCCGTTTTCTTCTATCACACCTGTCTGATCATCAGTTGCTCTTTCTTCAATGCTGCCTGTCGTAACATCTCTGCCATTATCTTCAATCTCATTCATGGCTTTTTCTATAAGTTTACCGACTTCGGCAATAGTTAAATCCGGATCCAAAGCATCAGTTTTAATAACTTCTTCAATTTTTTGAGCTGCCTGAACAATATTTTGCCCCAAAGATTCAGGAAATGATCCGTCAGCAATAATTGTATTCAGCAATTGCTGCAAACCTGTCAAACCTTCCATGTCATCCGCTTCAAGCTGGATCAGAAGTAAAGCTGCATCATTAAGCATCGAAAGAGATAATGGTTGGTCATATTCAACAGAGTCTTTGTTTAAAATGTTTCCTAATGCACGACCTGCTTCACCAATAAGAAGCCGGCTATCCGGAGTGTCCGACAGATAGCGCTCTGAGGCTGTTAGTGCACCTGATATGGCATTAACAAGGGATAAAGAATCAGCAACGGATTTGTCAGATAAAGCTCTCACTCCCTCTATACAGAGACTGAGAATGTTAACCAACTCAGTATTTTCACCCGAAATATCCTGAATCACTTTTTCCAGTTGAGAACGAATATTGTTCCATGCATCGCTATCATTTAAGCCAACTGTATCTATATCTTCTTCGATCTTCTTGATCATAGAGATGTTTTTTTCGTTTATGTTGTTCATATCCGATTCCTAAATTTGAGCGGAGAGAACCTTCCCGCTTTGATCGTTAATTGGAGTCTTGCCGGTCCGGCAATAAACCGGAATGGGTGCAATTAAATTATCTAATAAGGATAGTGAACTTCC
>Ga0255431_1088_pt1 | contig 17802 bp, 18 predicted proteins | sample ANMaggSeSYBR02J5_FD_182633 | JGI IMG/M metagenome (GOLD analysis project Ga0255431, IMG submission 182633) | Sediment cell enrichment communities from methane seep in Santa Monica Basin, California, United Staets - ANME aggregate JGI... | ecosystem: Environmental > Aquatic > Marine > Cold seeps >... | reverse complement strand
ATAAAAATATGTGAGCATTCTAATCTCCTTATCTTTTTTTTATAAAAATGAGAACAATAAGGAGGTTAATATCAGATGATGTTAATTCTGTCTATAGCTAATAGCAAGTAATTGTAGATTTGTCTGCAGATTTTTCCAATACTACTAAATTTTAAATATGAAAACTTTGGACTGTCGAGTTCTAAAGAAAAGCTTTCTTTTGTAAGATCAATCGTAACTCAGGTTCAAAGTTTCCCGCTGAAAGCTGGATTCAGGGTTAAACAAACGCAACCATCTGGGAAATAAAGAATGCTTGACAAAAAGGATAAGTAAAGATAAGATTAATATCTTATACAATATGGAAAAGTAAAGGAGATGAAAGATGTATGCCAAAATATCAAGGAAGGGTCAGATAACAATACCCAAACCGATAAGAGAAAGACTAAAGATAGAAAAAGAGGGCGGGATATTGTTTCTAATTGAAGACAATGAGGTAAAGCTGAAGGGGATTCCAGGTTCACCTGCCCGGAATTTAGCGGGAAGCCTCAAGAAATATGCTAAGGATTATGTTTCTCTGAATACAATAAGGAAGAAAATTAAAGGGAGAATTGCAAATGAAGTTGCCCGCGAAGGTTTATCTGATTGATACAAACGTTATCCTGAGATATCTATTGGGGGATCACGCAGAATTTAGCCCGAAGGCGGAATCATTTATGCTGGATGTATCTGAAGGGACAAAAAAGGCTGAAATTATGGATGTTGTCATTGTTGAATGTATCTATGTAATGGAAAGATATTACCGGATTCCCAAAAGCGAGATTGTAGGAAAATTAAACGGAATATTGAATTTCTCCGGGATTGTTAATCCCGGCAAATCGGAAGTCCTTGAAGCATTACTGAAATACGAGGATTCAAATATTGATATTGTAGATTGCATTCTTGCCGCATATTCTTCTAATTCAAAAATCGTAATTTCATTTGACAAAGACCTTGAAAAACTAAAAGCGATAAGAGAGCCCTTGTAGGATTATCAAACGAGAAAGTTTTCAAACTCTCAAAGGATTTTGGAGCGTGAGAATAAATTACCAATGGCGAATTGTCTTTCAATAGATAAAGGATGATGCTTATGACGTAAAGATTACCTATAGGAATAACTCAAACAGAATTTGCCTGCCACCACCGTCAACTAAAAATAAAAAAACAATTCAGTTTTAATATGGTCATCATTACGCAAGTTGTAGGTAGAATCCTGCCTGTCGACGTTGGTGAAAAAGGCGGCCTTAACTGCAATTTTCCAGTTTTCTCCCAGGCGGCGGCTGGCCTCAATGGATGAAAACATTGATGACAGCTCAACATCTTTAATTATCCCTGCCAGAATTTCTGTCCCCTCGGCATCGTTTACCGCCAGGCGTAGTCCACTCATTACATCGTTATTGTAGGGCGAGGCCATATGACTTGCACGGTCATCAAAAACGTATTCACCAATGATGCCCAGATCCATTTCGCTCTCACCTATTCCAACAAAAGTATACTCAAAACCAAAGGTGGTGGCAGCAAAAGAGCGGCCCTGGCCGGATCTGAGAAATGCCTCACCCTTCCACAGCCAGTTACCGACGACCATCTGTACATCCAAGCCTGTCTGATTGATTTGCTCGTAGTAGGGAATTAGTACCGGGGTCCTGTCCTGAAGTCCTATGAACAGGGTTGGCTGGCGTGAGGTACCAATAAAATGATAGATTCCAACATCTGCCTCGCCAAAGGTCTGACTGTAGCGCAGAGCCAGGTCTATGTGGCTTTCTTCTGCCCCGCTTTCATAATGAGCCAGATCGGTAGCAACTACAAGTGGGGTCCGCAGACGGCCTTTTTCTCCAGGGTAGGAACGATTGCGAAACCATGGGAGGACAAAGGCATCAATAATCCCCCAGTCCCTGGGTACCGAAAGATGGATCATGGGCTGGCCAAGCTTTTTTTCTCCATCCAATGATTCGACAAGATCGGTCTGATTAATGATATCAATCAGGTGTATAAATTCAGTGGCTCCCCAGAAAACTTTACCAATACCTATTTTGACCTCCCATTTGTCTGCCAGGTGCAGGTAGTTAGCCTCACTGATGTCCCAATGACTGCGCTCCTCGTCACTGCTGTCAAGGCGGGCAAAGGCTTTAACTATCCAGCTTGATCCGGACTCAAACTCGTGATACAGCTCAAGTTCAGTAGCCACTGAACCATTACTGTGTTTTTGATTGGGATAACCGGGCTCATGGAAAAACCCGCGCCCTTCCATAGAAACATTACCGATGAATTCATAACCATGGGATGGTAGAGGGATGAATAGTAATGTAGCCAATACAGAGCAGGCCGATAAAACGCAACAAATATTGATGCTGCTTAGATTTTGTTTTTGTATCTGCAAATTGATGGCCTACTTCGCCCGCTTTAAACTATTTTTATTAAAGTCTTGATCCGTTAGCCCAGTCTTAAACTTGTAGTTGCTGAATAGCAGAGTGGTTGACTTGCCATTTTGATGATTGACCATGTTTAACTCATCTGCCCGCCAATGTTTTTCCATATATTGTCGGTAGTTTTTGAAGATTAATGTTTTTAACTTTCTGTTTTTTCGATCAAAATAATCAACCTTCCATGTCCGGTATTCGACCTTATCCATCCACACAACTTGGCGACTATAGCCTGAATTTTTTTTATCTACAGGGTAACGCTCAACCATAAAACAGTCATGGCCGACAATGGTCTCGTCATCCAGGTATTTATAGGTGTATTTCTCGACCTCCTGACTGGCAATATCTTCATAGGCAAATTCGCTGCCCATAAAGGAACCGGACTTGTTACGGGAACTGATCCGTTTCACCCGCTTTAAAGCTGGCAGATACAGCCACTGGTCATCGTATGCAATTTTATGGGAAAAGGTGAGAAAGGCGGTACCCTTAACATCACGAGGTGTATCGAAGATTGATATGCTTTTATCGCCATCATCTTTTACCTCAAGCGTCTTGGTGCGAATCTCGCGGGTACTTTCCTGACCATGCTTGTTACTAAGAGTCATCAGCATGTCGGCAGTAGAATCACCAAACCCCAGGTCGCGGTTGTCTGCCTCAATTGCGATAGTTAATCCTTTTTCTTCTACGGTTTCAGCAAGGCTTATTCCTGGTAAGAACATGATCAGGCAGCTAAGAAATACGATGGGATATCTCATTTGGTTCCCTCTTGTTTCTTATACACAAGTGACAATATAGCCGGTGCCAACAGGAAATCGGTGATTAAAGCCACAAAAATTGTTGAGGCGATGAGTATTCCGGAATATTTGTTAACGGCAAGTTCGGAAAGAAGATTACAAAGAAAACCGCCGATCAGTACCAGAGAGGTCACCAGCATTGCCCTGCCAACAGTTTTGAGAGTTTTGGCGGTGGCTATTGTTGGATCAGCGTATTGATCATAATATTTGCCAAAATTGTGGAGAAAGTGGATTGTATCATCCACAATCAGGCCAATGGTTATACTGCCAATGAGTACGGTTCCAAAGTCAAGAGGTATTTCAAGCCATCCCATCAGACCTATAATCATGATAATGGGAAACAAGTTGGGGATCATACTGAGTAAACCCATGCGCAGTTTTCCAAGCATAACAATCATCAGCAGGGAAATGAGAATTAAGGCAATAGTGTAACTCCTTGCCATGGTGGTCATAACATTATTTAATATTTCTACAAACAGAGCGTTGACCCCGGTGGTAGTGATTTTACAATCCGGAAACCGTTCTTTAAGGTCAGATTCAACCTCGGCCAGAAAATTTTTGCATTTTGACGTGTCCCTATAGGGGACATGCATGGTGAGTCTGGTTTTACTGAATTGCCGGTCAACAAGCTCATCCAGGTCATCGGAACCACTCAGTTGAAAAAGAAAGAGTTCCTGGGCAATCAACTCCCGGCTTTCGGGAAGCGTATAGTATTCCTGCCGGTTTTCGTGCAAGGCCCGGTTCGTTTCTTTCAGTACTGTTGTTAAATCAAGCACTTTACCAACAAAAAAATCATCTGATGTATAAACACTGAATTTATGTGCGGCTTCTTCGAGGGCGTGAATGAAATCAAGGTTGTACAGGCCATCTGCTTTTCCAGTGTCAATAATCATATCAAACGAGACTGTCCCGCCCATCTCCCTGTCGATTTTTTCGGTTGCCAACCTGATAACAGAGTCTTCAGGAAACCATTTGAGGGCATTATGCTCGAATCGTAAACCGACGATACCTATTACTGCTACAATTACAATGAGACAAAACATGGTGATTATCAGCCCTTGTTTGTTGCATGATATCCAGGCTATTTTGTTGAATACTGTGTCTAATATTTTCTTTTTTTTCTCTTTGTTGTCTTTGAGCTTGACCGGGAAAATCGACAGCAAGGAGGGAATCAAAAAAACCGTATAAAAAAGAGCTAAAAAGACAGCCGTTGGAACGACAATTCCAAGATCTGCAATAGGCGCAATTTTAGCAGCCATAAACGATACAAGACCGCCGGCAGTTGTAAGCGATGTCATGAGTATAGGCAATCCGGCATGTCCCATTGCTGCAATGATGGCCTCTTCCTTATCCTGTGATTTTTGGTATTGGGGATAAAACAGTGCCAGGATATGAACTGCATCGCTTATGCTGACTACAAGTATAAACGAGGGTAAAATTGTTGATACATTTGTCATAGGTAGCTTTAAAACAGCCATAATCCCGATTGCGGAAAGGAGAGAAATTATAAAAACGATAATCGGGTAGGCTATTCCGGAGATTCTTCTAAAAAGCGCTCCCAGGAATAAAATGACTATCACAAAAATCATCGGAATAATGATTCTAAGATCTTTCTCAAGGGTAAGGTTGAGATATTCGATAACTACCGGCATCCCGGATATTGTAATTGAAAAATCCGAAGCATCATGGTTGGTCAATATCGGAGTAATGGATGTGATCATCTCTCGATTTTGAACATTACTCATGGGTTGGCAGGTTCCCTCTTCCTGAAGTAACTCTTCTGTCTCAGGATTGCACGCCAGAGGTTTGATAATAATGGTCGTTATGGTGGCACCCTCATTAAGAATTAAATTTTCGTATAGAGTGTTTTCGTATGCCCGCTTTTTTAGAATAGCCAGCTCTTCTTCATTTTCCGGCCAGGTTTCGAGAAAATCCTCAATTATCAGCTCATCCTTCTCTCCCCTGGTATTTCTGACATTAACCAGGCTTGTGATTTCATCAAGGTAGGGAACATTTTTTTCTAAGTCATTATGCAAGTTTCGCAGTTTTTCTAAAAAATCAAAACTGAAGATATCAGAACCACTGATGGCAATAACGATAAATTCGTCCTTGCCGAACTGGTTACGAAATTCATTATAATCAAGAAGAACTTTGTCATCAGGCCGGAAAAATGACTCATTGCTCGTGTCCATGGTCAGCGTGGGGATCTGTGCTATCAGCAGCAGAGATATTGACAGCACAAGAGCTAAGGCAAACCAGTGATGTCGAAATGACCATTTTGCTATTTCCTCAAAAACAATTTTACATTCTCTTTTTAATGATTTCATATTTTTTCCTATAGTGACGGTAAAGTGACCATGCCCATAATAACAGGTATGAAGTTTGTGTCAAGCAGAAAATGGGCACGGTCATTTTGTCGAATGGGATTGTTTATAGCTGAAGAAAGGAAAATGAAATGAAGACTGAGTAGAAGCCAGTGTATTTGAGTTTTTGGCGGAATCTATAAGTAGTCTTTTATTTCATTAAGATAAAGCGAAGAATAATCAAATTTCGCTTTGAGTCGATACATGAGAGAACGGTGCCCTAAAAGAGCCCTGTTGCTCCAATTGTAAAAAGGGTCTATCCTCGCATAGCCTTTTTGGATTGACTTTTTAAATAGTTGTACACCATGAGTAACATACTCCTGTTCAGCAAAATCAAAGGAGCTTTTTGCCACTATTGGAGCAACTACCCACCGTATCTGTTGCATGAGCAGGTCAGCCCATTCTTCATCAAGATTGTTTATAGTCTCGTGCATGCTTAATTTGGTAAAAAAATGGTTTAATTCTTCCCGGTCATCCTTAAGCATGGCGACTTCAGCTTCCATTTGCAGTTTCCATCGTTTTTCTTCAAATTGCCGGTGACAACCAAAGTCAATAAAACCCAGTCTGCCATCATCCATCATTATATAATTTCCGGAATGCATGTCGGCATACACTGTTTTACAGGTAAACCAGGAATGGATGAGAGAGTAGGAAATCAGTTCGCCAAAGTGGTTTCGTTTTTCAGATGTCGGGTTTTGAGCCAGAAAATGTTGCAAGTGCTGCCCCGGGAGATACTCCATAGTAAGTATTCGTTTGGTGGTAAATTCCGGATAGTGGACAGGTACGACAACCTGGCTGCCGAAAAATATTTCTCTGTTTTTTTCCATAAAGGCGGCTTCAGACAGATAATCAACTTCTTTTAGGAAAACATTTTTTGCGTCATGGATATGAGAACACAGATACCTTAAATCTTTTTTGAACCGCATAGCTTGCAGTAAAAATTCCAAAGTTTTCATGTCTGTATTTATAGTTGCAGCAATATTCGGATATTGAATTTTGACTGCTACTTCCTTGCCATTATGCAGCCTGGCTTTATGAACCTGGCCAAGGGAGGCGGCGGCAAAGGCCTGCTTGTCAAAAAAGGCAAAGAGTTCTTCCGGTTCCTTACCTAATTCATCAAGAAAAACCTCCCGTATAAACGAAAAATGCATGGGAGGTGCCTCAAATTGGAGAGATTCAAAAACCTCAATCATCTCCAGGGGCAAGGCTTGAGGTAAATTAGCCAACAACTGCCCGGTTTTCATAATGGCTCCTTTGAGGTAACCCATTGTTCCGAGAAGTTGCAGTGCGGATTTTAAGTAAAATTCATTTTGCAGGAGCTGTTTTTTGTCATCATCAACAAAGTGTTTTTGGAGGGCATAGGTGAAGAAGTGGCCGGCGATTCTGGCTTGACTGCTGCCCAACGACCACATACGCATAAATGAGCTTGCAGGAATCTTTTTGGTCTGGATATTAGAACTCAGTAAGCAAGATTTATTTTTCATTACAGATAGATTCATGTTCAGACAGGATATTTCCAGCAACTGTATTTGTGAACATATGCATGGAAAAATCAACAAGGGTCAAGGTCTCTGCCTGGTTCTCCGAACTGTCATTTGACCAGTGAGCCAAAATACCAAGGTATAGCGACCAGTATAGAGTAATGACAATTGAACTATTAGAAGATTCGTAGCCATGAGCCGACAGGATATCTGCTACAGCATTAAGGTGAGCATTTCTGGCCTTATTACCAGCTTCACAGGGAGAAGTTTTGGAAAAAACAGACATCCCGCTCTCAAGTACCGGGCCGATATAATTCCGATACGGTTTCAAAGCACGAAGCTCTGAAGCAACAAGTAAGAAAAGATCTTCCACGAAAGTTTCTTCTCCGGATTTACGACGTTCGTACAATTCCCGACCGGTATCCATGGCATCTGCGACCATGGTCATGGCCAGTGTTTCTTTGCTTTTAAAATAGTTGAACAGAGTTCCCTTGGCCATGCCACAGGCCATGGATATATCTCGAGTAGTAGTATGCTCATAGCCTTTTTGAGAAAAAAGACTTTCGGCAACAGCGAGAATTTTTATTCGGTTTTGTTCTTTGGCTTCTTTAGTGATACGCATGTGAGTGACCTGTATTTTTAATGACCATGGTCACATTAGCATAGTTAGGATTTAAAAAAAAGAAAAAAGCCCAACTCCGCTTCCCAATTTATTAGTTAATTCGTCAAGCGTTTCTTGTTCTTAATGCTCTGACCCCCTTCGTACTCTCTGGATAATTCGGTTTCAATTTCTTCGATGCTAGGTAGGCTGTATTTTAGGTTATCCGGTAAAGACTGTGTAAGCTGATATTCTGAAACGCCAATAGGTTTGTGAATATCGCTCAGAGCGTATTCTGCCACCAGTTTATCCCGATGTTTGCAGAGTAATATGCCGATGGTTGCCTGATCGCCCCTTTTACTGAGTTGTTCATCCACAGCTTTGATATAAAAGTTGAGTTTTCCCGCATGCTCCGGTTCAAAGTCTCCAGTTTTCAACTCAATAACCACATAACAATGCAATCTTGCATGGTAGAAAAGCAGATCAAGAAAGAATTCCCTTTGCCCTACCTGTAAAGGCACCTGTCGACCAATATAGGCAAATCCCGCCCCAAGTTCCAGCAGGAAATGGGTGATATGTTCAACAAGTCCTTTTTCCAATTCTCGTTCGTTGTAATCTTTGGTCATAGCCAGAAAGTCAAAGATGTAGGGGTCTTTAAGGGTTTGACTGGCAAGATCGGATTGCGGTGCAGGGAGAGCGTTTGTAAAGTTGGTAATCGCTTTCCCTTCCCGCTGATACAAGCCGCTTTCTATCTGGTGTACCAGTACATTGCGGCTCCAGTTTTGGGTAATGGTACTTTGCACATAATAGAAAGCCTCTTTTATGTTTTTGCATTTGGATATGATGGCAATATTATGCCCCCATGGAATCTGAGTAATTTGGCCAACAGCTTGTTGGCTAATTTCTCCGTTCCGAGAATAAAACAAATACCATTGTTTGATATATTTTCGGATTTATCCGGACACGAGAAGCGCATGGTTATGTAATTTTATTAACTTTACCTTCTTTTCAATTCATTTATTATTACTTTATGCTCTTTTGAAACTCTGTAACTTTCGCGAGATTTTTGGATTGCTTTATTATGTGTTTTATTGTCCAAGGTATTGTTTTTGAAAAAAATAATTGTTTCATCTGGAAATTTTGCCATACAAACAGATATAAGCCACGCATTTCCCATGTGTACATAGTATCCAGCATGCTCAACACTTTGTGACAATTTAAAGATTATCTTTAAATTGTCTGTTTCCATATAGTGTGCAAGCAACATGACAAGTCCGGCACGGACAATAAATTCTTTATCCGATTTGAGCCATTTCTTGACAACAGCCAGAACATCTTCTTTTTCTTTTACTATGTTTTTGAAATCACAAACTGTTGAATCTATTTGCGCCCAGTTATCTACCTTTTTTAAAAACTTTTCCGTTAAAGGTAACAATTCTTTAAATGATTTATCCATATAGGATAGAACCATTCCTTCAAGCATAACCATTTCATATATGTTCTGTTTATCTAACCGGATAAACTCAATTGCTTCTTCTTTTGCTATCCATTTTGCCATTTTTCTTAAAATCGGCAATCGGACACCCAACACCGTCTGTTTTGTTGGGATTATTTTACTATTAAATGCTTTATAATCTTCCTCCGCTAAACTTTTTAATTCTTTCAAAACTAATATTTCTTTATTTTTCATAATGTCTTTCGGCACATAATCAGCCGCATGGCTTTTTGTGTCGGCTGCATTAGCCTTGTTAGCCAGTTTACGAATAAAGAATGTTCTATTTAGGAACGTGGACGAATTAACTTCCACAAGTAGGCGCATAGATTTGGGTCAGGTTTGTTCGATCTGAAATCACAAAAGTTGAAGGAATAGCGAGCTATTTCAAGATGTTTGTGATTTCAGATCGGGCAAATATGACCTGAAGCTATGATGCATAGTTGAGGAAGTTATTTTGTCCCCGTTTCTTAAGATAAATATCTAAAAAAACGACCCCACCGAGGATGTAAAAACGACCCTTCTCTGGAAATCACCACCATTGTTGCACGGCCCACAATAAGTTTTCGATCTACAAAACCAAAAAAGCGTGAATCTGCACTATTGTCGCGATTATCCCCCATCATAAAATATTGTCCTTCCGGTATAAATACCGGGCCAAATGTGGTTAGGGATGGTCGTGATGGTGAAAGCATTACAGCATGCTGTTTCCCAGTGAGGCTTTCATTGAAAAAAAGATGGTGGGATTGTTGGTCAAGTTCGATTTGATCAATGATTTCTTTGTGTAGTGACTCATATTTTACAAATTGTCCGTTAATGAAAAGCCGGTTTTGTCGCATAGCTAATGTATCTCCCGGAAGACCAACAACACGTTTGATTAAGCGTTTACCGTCTTTAGGGGAATAAAATACGACAATATCTCCACATTTGGGATCAGACCATCTTGCAAGATGCAAAGTTGTGTACGGAACCTTAAGATCATACGCCAGTTTGTTTACAAAAATGCGATCTCCTATCAATATAGTTGGTTTCATCGATCCTGAAGGAATATCATTCCAATCCGCTATAGCTGACTTAAAAGATGTGGCAATCAATAGGGCGACTACGAGGCTAAATCCCCACCCCCTCCAAATTATTGATAATTTTTTCTTCCATTTATTCCTCATTCTGATACTCCTTTAAACCTTAAACCCTAAGCCCTTTTATGAATTCACCGACAGCTTTGACCCCTTCTTTTTCAACCAGCCTTATGGTCTGACTACCAATTACCGCAATATCTGTTTTTCCTTTTAAAAAGTCTATGTCTTTTTTCTCTTTCACTCCAAAACCAAGAGCTAACGGAAGTTTGGTTGCCCTGCGGCATCTCTCAAGATATTTTCCAATTTGTTCGGAAAAGTCTGTTTCCAAGCCTGTTACTCCTTTTCTTGCCACACAGTAAATAAAACCCCGACCAAAAGATGCAAGGTAATTCATACGTTTGTCCGAAGTTGTAGGAGAAAAAATAAAGATTGGATCAAGATTATATTTTTTCATTGCATCAAGATAATCCTGTCCCTCTTCCGGTGGAAGATCCGGCACGATAGCACCTTTCATATTTCTTTCGACCATTGCAACAGCAAATTTATCAACCCCGTATTTAAAAAGTATATTATAATAGCTCATAAAAAGAAATGGGATATCAAATGACAGTGTTATAGTTTTGGCAAAATCCAGACATTTTTTTACTGTACTACCCTCTGCCAGGGATTTCTGATTTGCATTAAGTATTACAGGTCCGTCTGCAACGGGTTCTGAAAAAGGTATCTGCAGCTCTATCAGATCAACGCCGGCATTAACCATTGCCTCTATTATTTTAAAACACTCCTCAAATGAGGGGTATCCAAGAACAATATGGGTCATCAGCAGTATTTTTTTTTCTATGAGCCGGCTTTTAAGGTATGACTCAAGCATTATACTCCTCCGCTTTTTTCTTGATAAACTCCTTCCATCTCGGGTCATCAAAGGCATCCGCAACCGTAAATATGTCCTTGTCTCCTCTTCCGGACTGATTGATCAGTATAATATCTTTTTTAGACAGTTTTGGCGCTTCTTTGAATGCCTGAACAAATGCATGCGCTGACTCCAGAGCAGGAATCAGCCCTTCCTTCTTTATCGTAAGAGACATTGCGTCAACCACTTCACTGTCAATAGCTGATTCAAATCTTATCCTGCCGGATTCCTTAAGATATGACAGAATGGGCGAAACTCCCACATAATCCAGGCCTGCCGCCACACTGTGTGTCTCTTTCATCTGTCCATCGCTGTTTTGAAGAAAATATGTCTTATATCCCTGGGCAATTCCTATGCTGGCATCCTTAGAGGAGAGTCGGCTCGCATGCAAGCCGGAATCAAGCCCGCGTCCTCCGGCCTCAACACCCACCAGTTCTACAGGATCATCCAAAAACCTTTTAAATATACCCAGTGCATTAGAGCCGCCTCCCACGCAGGCATAAATGCGAGTGGGAAGTTTGCCCACTATTTCCAGCATCTGTTTTCGCGCTTCTTTTCCTATAATTGATTGAAAATAAGAAACCATCTCAGGAAAGGGGTGAGGCCCGCAGGCAGTTCCCAGAACATAGTGAGTTGTATCCATATTGCTTACCCAGTCGCGGAAAGCTTCATTTATGGCATCTTTCAATACCTGCGTTCCTTCTTGAACCTGTATCACCTCGGCACCCAGTCTATCCATCCAGAAAACATTGGGACGCTGCCGCTGAGCATCAACTTCTCCCATATATATTGTACATTTAAATCCAAATTTCGCAGCCATTGTTGCGGTTGCCACGCCATGCTGTCCGGCACCTGTTTCCGCAATGACCCTGGTTTTTCCCATTCTTTTTACCAGAAGCCCTTGTCCCATAACGTTATTTATCTTATGGGCACCTGTGTGATTCAGATCCTCACGCTTTATATAGATACGTGCGCCATTAAAGTGCTTTGTAAGGTTTTCGGCAAATGTAATTGGCGTGGGCCTGCAGGAATATGTTGATAGAATATCAGTATATTCCTGCCAGAAGGAAGGGTCGTTTTTTGCTTTAATAAACTTATTTTCGAGGTCATCGAAAGTCGCGACAAGAACTTCAGGAAGATACGCTCCCCCAAATCCTTTATAATAGCCTCGATCAATCATCTGATATTCCTCCTATTTGTCTGAGAAAATACAAACCGGTCGGTTCGGTAGTAAAAAAATAGAGACTGGGACGTTGTATGCTGTGTCAATGAAATGGATGCGATGCAGTGAGAAAAAAAAGCAAAGGGCGGGTTAGAAACTCAGTCGATAACCAACCGAGATAATATCATCCGACATTTTTCGGTTTGCGAGTCCTTTATCAAAATGAATATCAATGTGTCTATATCCCACAATAATAGCAGCATTCTCTAAAATATTTATACCAAGGCCGGTTTTTATTTCCACATATTTATCTGAATCAATAAAACAAAGCGGCCTGGGAGCCACAGTTACTTCCGCGAGAATCTGTAAAGGTATAGTTGCAACAGTTTTGGGGATATCATATACTGCTGACAATAGAAAACCTATAGCCCCCAAATCCCCATCAATATTATCAAATTCTATTTCTCCCAACAAACCCTTAAAGCCGAGCGCGCAATTCAATCCGGGGATTAGCATTTCACTCCCTAAGGCCACCTTTACATCCGCTATCTTGTAATCATCGTCGTTATCGTTGTACACACCGCCGATTCCGGTTATTAACAAGCCAGTGTCAAGATTTTGTACAATGTCAAATCGAGCTTCCACAGACGAATGGCTTACATTTAACTCAAGCTGATATGTATTTGCAAAGGCAACACCTGATATGGCTATTGTAAGGGACACGATCAATCCTATAATTTTCTTTTTCATTGATATGCTCTCCTAATAAATATCCTGGTTAGGAAATGCCATTTTAAGAAAGAATGACAAAAAAAGGGTTAGAAACATGAAGGATGACAATTTGAAATAATGGAGGCGGCAATCAGATTCGAACTGATGAATAGCGGTTTTGCAGACCGCTGCCTTACCACTTGGCTATGCCGCCCAAAAAAATAAATCAACAAAATAAATCAACAAAATGGAGCGGGAAACGGGATTTGAACCCGCGACTTCGACCTTGGCAAGGTCGCACTCTACCGCTGAGTTATTCCCGCTCAAAAACCTTATTTTTAAATATTTAATCTTATATTGTCAAGAATAAAATTAGGAACGTGGACGAATTAACTTCCACAAGTAGGCACATAGATTTGGGTCAAATTTGTTCGATCTCAGATCACAAAAGTTGATGGAATAGCGAGCTATTTCAATATTTTTGTGATCTGAGCCTGGATTTGAGATTTGGCAAAGGTGGCCTGAAGTTATGATGCATAGTTGGGGAAGTTATTTCGTCCACGTTCCTTATGTTAATTCTTTAGAAGATTCCTGAATCTTACGAAATAATCAACCCCTGACCAAACAGTCAATACCATGGCCGGCCACAAAAAAAACATTCCTATTTGATGAAAAAATATCCCAAAATAAGGATAGTGCAATAAAAGGGGGATTATTGCGGCTATCTGAAAGCCGATTTTGTACTTGCCAAGGCTGGATGCAGAGACATCCTGTTTTCTTTCACCAATAACATTCCGAAGACCTGTTACTGCAAACTCGCGCCCTATAATGATGCAAACCATCCAGGCAGGTATCCACCCGTGAGATGAAAGCATAATGAAAGTGGAGGAAACAAGAAGTTTGTCTGCAAGGGGGTCCATAATCTTTCCCAAATTAGACACAAGCCCTTTCTTTCTTGCAAAAAACCCATCAAGATAATCAGTTATAGCTGCCGCGCTGAAAAGCAAAGCAGCAATAAAAGTACAAAACCTGTTCGGGAATAAAAGAAGAATGACAATTATCGGAATAGCTGCAATACGATATAGAGTCAAGTTGTTGGGATGACTTAATAAATGTTTTTTATCAAAATCTGAAAACATTGGTTTATCTGTTTAATATTTTATTTTTTGGCATTGTTCCAGTCATCAAGAAAAGCTTTAATACCCTTGTCGGTAAGAGGATGTGCTGCGAACTTGCTAAGCACCTTAAACGGAATAGTAGCAATGTCCGCACCAATAAGGGCAGCATCAAGTACATGCACTGGATTGCGCACACTTGCTACAATCACTTCTGTCTCAAAGGCATAATTGTTGAATATCTCAATAATCTGTTCAACCAGCAACATTCCTTCATTGGAAATATCATCAAGCCTTCCTATAAAAGGGCTCACATAGTTTGCCCCTGCCTTTGCCGCCATAAGCGCCTGAAGCGGCGAAAAGATAAGTGTAACGTTTGTTTTTATACCCTCTTCTGAAAGTTGACGAGTTGCCTTTATGCCATCAATTGTCATTGGAATCTTGACAACAATATTATCGTGTATACTTGCCAGGCTGCGGGCTTCCTTAAGCATACCTTCAGTATCCAGGCTGATAACTTCCGCACTTATGGGGCCGTTAACTATTTTGCAAATCTCTTTTATGATATCTTCAAAATTACCTTTCTCTCTTGCAATGAGAGTCGGATTGGTCGTCACCCCATCAGCCATTCCCATGCTGTTGGCTTCCTTTATTTCTTCTATATTTGCAGTATCGATAAAAAATTTCATTTATTTAAATCTCCAGTTTTAATGACCATTTCAAACCGTTCTGAAAAAAGTAATTAAGGAACGTGGACGAAATAACTTCCACAATTATGCATCACAGCTTCAGGCCGCCTTTGCCTAATCTCAAATCCCAAAAATATTGAAATAGCTCGCTATTCCATCAACTTTTGTGATTTGAGATAAAACAAATTCGACCCAAATCTGTGCGCCTACTTGGGGAAGTTATTTCGTCCACGTTCCTAATTTTTCTTCTGATGTAAAGCAACAAACTTGTCCCTGCACTCTGTGCTGCAAAAATATAAATCTTTTCCATCAACGAGAAGATGAACTCCATTTTTTCTCGGAAAATATGCCTCACAAAAGGGGTCTTTGATCATTACATCATCAACCACATTACCGGTTTTGCCAAAACCTGCCTTTCCCTGTATATTTTTCAGCTTCCAGGATTTCAGCAATCTGTAGCAAAAATATACTATTCCTGCAAATATTAATAATCGAAACAATATTGAACTACCCCTTGCTCTTTATCATCTAAGTTATTTAAGAAATATTGCATATCCATTTTTAAAACAGGATGAACTAATTTTGAATTTATATCACAAACCGGCTTTAAGATAAAGCGCCTTTTATGCATTCTATAATGAGGAATAATAAGATTAGATGAATTTATTATAATATCATCATAAAATATTATATCAAGATCTAAAATTCTGGGGCCATACCTGATTCGGTCTTCAGCGCGTCCTGCATTTTTTTCGATTGTTTTCAGTGCGTATAAAAGCTGAAATGGATCAAGAGTAGTCTCAATTTTTACCACAGAATTAACAAACCAGTCCTGATCAGTGTAATCAACGGGTTCGGTCTTGTAAAAATTCGATTGCCCGATAATGATAGATTTGTCAGACTCTGTAAGCGCAGAAATACCTTTCTGACAGTTTAACAGTTTGTCTCCGATGTTCGAACCAACAGAAATATAAGCTGTGTGTTTTCCCATTTTGAGTGAGCCCTTAAAATCCAATGGCTCGTATCCTCTCAATAACTTCCTTTATCCTTTCTTTACCGACTGTCAGCGCCATCCTCACATATCCCTCACCCGCAGATCCAAACCCATTGCCGGGTGTTACAACTATACCGCCCTTCAAAAGAAGATGACTTGCAAATTCCGTTGAAGTATATCCTTTTGGAACTTCTATCCATACATAAAATGTCGCTCGCGGCTTTTCTGCTGAAAGTCCAAGGCCGGTCAGTCCATCAACAAGTAAATCACGACGTTCTGTATACTCTCTGTTCATGTTTTCTACACAGGCCTGATCTCCCTCCAGCGCAGCTATGCCGGCAAGCTGTACCGCCTGAAATGCACCTGAATCAATATTGCTTTTAACCTGACCAAGAGCCTGAATCACCTCTGCCCTGCCGACTGCAAAACCAATACGCCATCCCGTCATGTTGTATGTCTTTGATAGAGAATGGAACTCTATTCCCACTTTTTTTGCGCCCTTTGTTGCAAGAAAACTTGTTGGTTTATAGCCATCAAAAGCCATTTCGGTATATGCAGCATCATGACAGACAATAATATTGTGCAATTCTGCAAATGAAACAACCTTTTTAAAAAAATCACCGTCTGCTACCGCTGATGTAGGGTTATTGGGATAATTAATAAACATTATCTTTGCCTTACCGGCAATATCTTCCGGGATGGTATCAAAATCGGGAAGAAAATTATTTTCCTTTAACAAATCCATAAAATATGTCTGACCACCGGCGAATTTAACTCCTATATCATAAACCGGATATCCAGGGCTTGATACAAGAGCAAAATCATTATTATTGATAAATGCAAGGGGGATATGAGCAATTCCCTCCTTGGATCCAATCAGTGTTACAACTTCCTTGCCGGGGTCAAGATCCACGTTAAACCTTCCCTTATACCAACGGGCGACAGCCTCGTTAAACTCACCCATGCCTGTGTATGACGGATATTTGTGATTTCCAGGATCCAGAGCGGCCCTATTCAATGCTTCAATTATATGCGGAGGTGTCGGCATATCCGGATCGCCGACACCAAGATCAATAATATCTACGCCTTTTTTTACGACTTCTTCCTTTTGCCTGTCTATCTCCTTAAAAAGATAGGGCGGTAAACTTTTTAATCTGTCTGCCTTTTCAATTCTGATCATATATTTTTTATTCCTTTTTTTAAATCTTCAATGCATCTTTCCATAGATAGCCCTTATAAATAACACGGGCATCACCTTCAAGAAAAACATTGTAAAATCTTCCATCATTTTCTTCTAAATAGATATAAAGGCATCCCCCGCCTCTTGTGATAACCTTTACAGAAGATTTTCCTTTTGATTTATAATGCATTATAATAGCGGCTGCAACTGAACCTGTCCCGCAGGCCAGGGTTTCATCCTCTACCCCTCGCTCATATGTTCGGATTGATATGGCATTGTCTTCGCCAGCGCATATAAAATTTACATTTGTCCCGGCAGGTGCATAACTGTCATGAAACCTTATCTCCCTTCCTGTCTTTACTACCTCCACATCATCAATATCACCAACCGTGACAACTACATGCGGAACTCCTGTATTTACACTGCAAACCTGCTTAAGGCCATTTTCCAGTTCAAGATTATAATCTATCTTGAGATCAATGGGATCCGGCATTTTTATTTTCACCTCGTCGTTTTTAACTTGAGCTGAAACAACACCGGCTTCTGTTTCGAAAGATACTTTTGTTCCTGAAATTTCGTTTAAATATGCAAAGCGGGCCGCACATCTTGCTCCATTTCCGCACATTTCAGCAGAGCTTCCGTCAGAATTAAAAAAACGCCATTTAAAATCAACGTTTTCAGATTTTTCAACAAGTATAAGGCCGTCAGCGCCAACAGATATTTTTCTGCGGCAAACCCTGGCGATAAAATTCTGCAAATTATTTTCAACAACAACTCTATTCCTGTTGTCAATAATAAT
>Ga0255431_1087_pt1 | contig 17941 bp, 16 predicted proteins | sample ANMaggSeSYBR02J5_FD_182633 | JGI IMG/M metagenome (GOLD analysis project Ga0255431, IMG submission 182633) | Sediment cell enrichment communities from methane seep in Santa Monica Basin, California, United Staets - ANME aggregate JGI... | ecosystem: Environmental > Aquatic > Marine > Cold seeps >... | reverse complement strand
ACTTACTTTCATTATACATTGCCCCTCTCAATAAATCTCGTTCTAACCGAAAGCTTGTGAGAAGCAAGACGGAGTGCCTCCATTGCTAATTCCTTGTCAACACCCTCCATTTCATAAAGAATTCTTCCCGGTCTAATAATTACACACCATCCTTCCGGTGCACCTTTTCCTTTTCCCATTCTAACCTCAGCGGGTTTCTTTGTAAAAGGCTTGTCAGGAAATATCCTTATCCACAGCTTACCACCTCTTTTCACATGCCGTGTCATGGCTATACGGGCTGCCTCAATTTGTTTAGATGTTATTGTACCACATTCCGTTGCCTGCAATCCAAATTCACCGAAATTCAAGTTACATCCTCGGCTGGACAGACCCTTCATTCTACCTCTTTGCTGCTTTCTGAATTTTACCTTTTTGGGACTCAGCATGTCCTTATTTCTCCTTAGACAGTTATAGCATTTTTATCTAAAATCTCGCCTTTAAAAATAAATACTTTTACACCAACAATCCCATATGTAGTATTTGCCTCAATAAATCCATAATCTATATCTGCCCTTAAAGTATGCAATGGAACCCTGCCTTCTTTATACCATTCCGTCCGGGCCATTTCAGCTCCACCTAACCGTCCCGAACATATAATTTTTACGCCTTTTGCACCAAACCTCATAGCCGATGAAACACCGCGTTTCATAGCACGCCTGAATGCAACTCTTCTTACAATCTGAAGAGCAATATTTTCAGCAACAAGCTGTGCATCAATCTCGGGTTTTCTTACCTCCTGAATATCTATCAGGACTTCATGAGGAACAATCTTCTCTAAATCTTTCTTAAGATGAGATATCTCAGCTCCTTTTTTTCCAATAACGATACCCGGCCTGGATGTAAAAATTCGGAGCCTGACGCGCTTGGACGATCTTTCAATTTCAATCCTGGATATGCCTGCATGGTATAATTTCTTTTTTATAAATTTTCTTATATTATAATCTTCCAGAATATAATCGGAATAATTTTTTCCGGCATACCATTTCGATTCCCATGTTTTAACAATTCCCAATCTCAATCCTATAGGATTTACTTTCTGGCCCAAGCCATTACCTCCTTTTTAAAACGATTCTTCAGCCAAAACGACCGTGATGTGTGAAGACCTTTTTAATATCCTTGTACCTCTACCGCGTGCTCTTGCTTTGAAACGCTTCAGTGTAGGGCCCTGATCTGCAATTACATTACGAATAATTAGTGAATCTATATCTATGTCAGAATTCTGATCCGCATTTGCCACAGCACTACGAACAATTTTCTCCACAATTCCTGCTGCTTTATGGGGCATAAATTTCAGTGTATCAAGACCAACTTCAACTGGCTTGCCTTTGACAGCACCTATAATTTTACGAACTTTCTGAGAAGAAATGCGTACATATCTTGCTACAGCTTTGATCTCCATTGTTAAATATTTCCTTAATCTTATAACTTTACTTTTATTTCTTTAGTTTTGTTTTTTTGTCCCCGGCATGTCCATAAAAAGTCCGTGTTGGAGAAAATTCACCCAGCTTGTGGCCTACCATGTTTTCTGATACAAAAACCGGGATAAATTTTCTTCCATTGTGTACTGCCAGCGTAATACCAACCATTTCAGGAATAATTGTCGAACGTCTTGACCATGTTTTAATAACCCTGCTACTACGCATCTCCTGAGCATTTAAGACTTTCTTTAATAGTTTTGAATCAATATATGGACCTTTTTTTAACGACCGTGGCATAACTTCTCCTGTAATTATTACAGTTCACAGTTCACGGTTTACAGTTCACCGTTAAAATGCTTCAGTCGTTGCATAGTTCAGTAAAAAAACTGTAAACCGTGAACCGTAAACCTTTATTTTTTTGTACGCTTTTTAACTATATAACGATCACTTTTTCCCTTTTTGCGAGTTTTATAGCCCTTCGCAAGCATACCCCATGGTGAACAAGGATGCCGTCCTCCTGAAGATCTCCCTTCACCACCGCCCATTGGATGGTCAACCGGATTCATCACTACACCACGCACACTTGGCCTTCTGCCAAGCCAACGCTTCCGACCGGCTTTTCCCAGGGATATATTCTCATGGCTGATATTGCCAAGCCTTCCTATGGTTGCCTTGCAATTAATAAGTGTCATGCGAACTTCGCCGGATGGAAGTTTTATCAGAGCATACTTAGCTTCTTTTGCCATTAACTGTGCGAATGTGCCGGCACTTCTGACAATTTGACCGCCTTTTCCCAGCCGCAACTCTATATTGTGAATATGTGTCCCAAGCGGTATATTTTTTAAAGGAAGTGTATTCCCGGGCTTTATATCCGCCTCAGGCCCTGAAACTACAACATCACCAACTGCAAGATCAACAGGCGCCAATATATATCTCTTTTCGCCATCTCTATAGTGCAGAAGAGCTATTCTGGCACTACGATTAGGGTCATACTCAATTGATGCCACCTTGGCGGGAACCGCTATTTTATCCCTCTTGAAGTCAACAATCCTGTATTTCCGTTTATGTCCACCGCCGCGGTGTCGGCACGTAATACGTCCGTTTACATTACGTCCGCCTGTTTTTTTAATTATTTTCAGTAAGTTCTTCTCAGGTTTTGTGCTTGTAACTTCATCAAACGTTGAATATATTTGAGCACGCCTTCCTGGAGATGTAGGTTTTACTTTCTTTACCGCCATTTAAAGCCTCGCTTGTTCTATACACCCTCAAAAAAGTCAATACGTTCACCCTGCATTAACGTCACAATTGCTTTTTTCCAGTCTTTGCGCTTTCCAATAATGCGACCCCTTTGCTTGGTCTTACCCTTCACCTGCATTGTACGCACACCAGCCACCTTAACATTGAATATATTCTCTACAGCGCTTTTGACTTCAACCCTGTTAGCCTTGCGAGAGATCTTGAATGAAACCTGATTGGAAGCTTCTTTTTGAATAGTTGTTTTTTCGGTAATCAGAGGACTCTTTATAATATCGTAATCAATCATCTCAGCAGTCTCCCTTCAATGGCCGTTAGTGCTGACTCAAGAATGACCAGATTTTCATATTTGAGAATGTCATATACATTCAATCCCTCACTTCTTAAAATTTTTACGTCAGGTATGTTTCTGGATGAAAGTTCCAGGTTTTCATTTTTTTTATCAGTTACTATCAATACCTTTTTTATGCTTAATGTATCTAATACTTTCAAAAATTCCTTTGTCTTAATCCGCTCAAGCTCAATTCTGTCAATAACAAATAGACAATTCCCCTGAAACTTACTGCTCAATGCCATTTTAAGCGCCAGGCTTCTTACCTTTTTGGGTACTTTGTAAGAATAAGATCTTGGATCAGGACCGAAAATAACCCCACCCCCTCTGAGCAAAGGCGCTTTTATATCGCCGCGACGTGCACGACCGGTTCCTTTTTGACGAAACAGTTTCCTTCCACTACCCTTTACATCGCTACGATGCTTGACAGATGCGGTCCCTGAACGCCGGCAGGCTAACTGCATTTTTGCAACTTCATGCAAAACAACCGATTTTACCTGCACATTGAATATATTGTCAGATAGATCAATCTGTGTAACTTTCTTTCCATTAATATTTTGAACATCTACAACAGCCATAATCTCCTCATTCAGAATACAAACACATAAAATTTTCGGCATCTTTCATTACAGACAAAAAGTAGTTTACACTTTTCATTGTCATTTCGAGGAGTGAAACGACGAGAAATCTTATAAGCCAAACGATTAAAGATTTCTCGCTTTGCTCGAAATGACAAAAAAGTGTAAACTGATAAATGAAGAATGCCAAAATTTCGAATATATTTTCCTAAAGAGTTACCTTTTTTCTGATTTCAATTAGTCCTGATTTAGAACCAGGTACAGCGCCTTTTATCAATATCAGATTTTCCTCAGACCTTATGTCTACTATTTCCAGATTTTTAACGGTATTTCTTTCATTACCATAATGACCGGGCATTTTCTTCCCTTTAATAACTTTAGCCGGCCATGCGCTGCAGCCTATAGAACCCGGAACCCTATGGCTATGACTACCATGCGTCTTTGCTCCGCCATGGAATCCATGCCTTTTAATAACCCCGGCAAAACCACGCCCCTTACTTGTACCGGCAACATCAACAAGTTCACCGATTTTAAATAAATCAAGGGCTACTGTATGCCCAAGAGTGTATTTACCCGGATCATCTACAGAGAATTCCCGCAAAACTTCAAAACAATCTTCCCCACTTTTCTTTAAATGCCCCTGCACAGGCTTGTTAATTCGAGATTCTTTTTTTTCACCAAAACCCAGTTGAAGTGCATTATATCCTTCAATAACAACGGTTTTTATTTGGGTTATGACACATGGACCGATCTTTATTACTGTAACCGGTATATGTTTTCCATCAGGCGAAAAAATGCCTGCCATTCCCAATTTTTTACCAAGCAATCCTTTACACATGCTTTTTACTTATTCCTTTTATTAGGTAGCCGTTTACGGTTATAGTTTGATTTCTACGTCAACTCCGGGAGAAATATCCAGTTTCATCAAAGCATCAACGGTCTGCTGAGTTGGCTCCAAAATATCTAAAAGCCGTTTATGTGTTCTAATTTCAAACTGTTCTCTCGATTTCTTATCTATATGGGGAGATCGTAAAACACAATATTTATTGATCCTTGTCGGAAGGGGTATCGGGCCAACCACCTTTGCACCTGTTTTATTGGCCGTATCAAGAATATCAAGTGCTGACTGATCAAGAAGCTTATGATCATATGCTTTAAGCCTGATCCTTATTTGAGTATTTTTAATCATTATTTCTATCTTTCTGAGTTTGAAATCGGCTCTTTTAATTTATTCAATTATTTCGCTTACCACTCCAGCGCCAACAGTACGACCACCTTCCCTTATTGCAAACCTGAGCTCCTTCTCCATTGCTATCGGAGTTATCAGCTCAGCCGAAATCGTTACATTGTCACCAGGCATCACCATCTCTACGCCCTCAGGTAAACTCAATATCCCTGTTACATCCGTTGTCCTGAAATAAAACTGCGGACGATATCCATCAAAAAACGGTGTGTGTCGTCCACCTTCCTCCTTGCTCAATATATATACCTCTGCCTTAAACTTCGTATGAGGTGTTATCGTACCGGGAATCGCAATTACCTGGCCACGCTCAACTTCCTCGCGCTTCGTACCTCGTAACAAAAGCCCTACATTGTCTCCGGCACGACCCTCATCAAGAAGCTTCCTGAACATCTCTACACCTGTACAAACCGTCTTCATCGTCGGCCTAATACCTACTATCTCAACAGTATCTCCTACATGAATTATCCCTCGGTCAACTCTACCGGTCACTACCGTACCACGACCGGATATGCTGAAAACATCCTCTATGGGCATCAAAAATGACTTGTCTATATCTCGCTTAGGCTCAGGAATAAACGTGTCTATCGCATCCATTAACTCAAATATACACTTGGCTTCCTCACTGTCAGGATCCTCACTTTCTAATGCCCTTAACGCACTACCGCGAATTATAGGTGTATCATCCCCCGGAAAATCATACTTGTCCAGCAACTCCCTGAGCTCTAACTCAACCAACTCTATAAGCTCTTCATCATCCACCATGTCACACTTGTTCAAAAATACCACTATCTGTGGAACTCCTACCTGACGAGCCAATAATATATGCTCTCGAGTCTGAGGCATCGGACCATCATCCGCTCCTACTACCAATATGGCTCCATCCATCTGGGCAGCACCGGTAATCATGTTCTTTATATAATCTGCATGGCCGGGACAATCCACATGTGCATAATGACGAACCGCTGTCTCATACTCAACATGCGCCGTTGCTATCGTTATACCACGCTCTTTCTCCTCCGGTGCCTTGTCAATCTCATCAAAAGGCACATAATCAGCCAGGCCCTTCAATCCCATATGCTTTGTTATCGCCGCAGTAAGAGTGGTCTTACCATGATCTATATGACCGATAGTACCTACATTAACATGCGGCTTGGTCCGCTCAAACTTCTCCTTAGCCATATCACCATCCTCCTAAAATTAACTCAAAGTTTAGGGTTTGAATAATTCACTTTAAACTTTTGAGCTATAAACAAATTCTCATAATTCCATTACCCTGATTGAACGAAAGTCGAGGATGCCCCAGATCCAAGGCGGAAAGGGTGAAGCCGTAGTAAGTCTACTGCGAACCCTTGACAACGCAGGAGATGGGGTATCATCGACTTTCGTTCAATTAGGGTTACCAGCGATAATGAGCAAATGCTTTGTTTGCATCAGCCATTTTATGCGTATCTTCTCTTTTCTTGACAGAAGCGCCTCTGTTATTAGCGGCATCTAATAATTCTCCAGCCATTTTTTTATCCATACTTTTTTCAGATCTTTTGCGCGCAATACCTATAATCCATCTAATACCGAGAGCCGTCCGACGGGATGGTCTGATTTCTGTAGGAACCTGATAAGTTGAGCCGCCCACCCGTCTTGACTTAACTTCAATTAACGGTCTGACATTATCAATTGCCTTTTCAAAAATCTTGACTGGAGATTCATTTGTCTTTTTTTCAATGATATCAAATGCTCTGTATAACATCCTCTCGGCTACGCTCTTTTTTCCATCCCGCATCATAGATTTTATAAATCTTGATACAAGTTTATTATTATATTTGGAATCAAGTATAGTTATTCTCTTAGGCACTTCTCTTCTTCTGGGCATTTATCTACACCATAATATTAAATTATTTAGGCTTCTTCGCTCCGTATTTTGATCTTCCCTGCCTGCGGTCCGTGACCCCTAGTGTATCAAGAATACCCCTTACAACATGATACCTTACACCGGGCAAATCCTTTACACGACCTCCACGAACCAAAATTACCGAGTGCTCCTGAAGATTATGCCCTATACCGGGTATATAAGCCGTAACTTCTACTCCTGTAGTTAGTCTGACCCTTGCAACTTTACGCAAAGCTGAATTAGGCTTTTTAGGTGTTGAAGTATATACGCGTGTACACACTCCTCTCTTTTGCGGAGCCCCCCTCAAAGCCGGCGTATTGGTCTTCTTTTTAATTCGCTTCCTGCCCTTTCTGACTAACTGGTTAATGGTCGGCATATTTTCCCCTTAAAAGCCTTTATTAGTATTTCTATTTTACATGCTGACAAAAAAGATTTATTTATATTCATAACATAATATTGTCAAGCTTTTTATGTGAAAAATTTACGTCGAGACAACCTCGACATTAGTGTATATAGGCAACCCTGTACCTGCGGGAATAAGTCTGCCCATAATAACATTTTCTTTAAGCCCCATAAGAGGATCTTTTTTCCCTGCGATACTCGCATCTGTGAGAACTTTCGTTGTTTCTTGAAACGAAGCCGCAGAAATAAAACTTTCGGTGCTGAGAGAAGCCTTGGTAATTCCCAGAATAAGCGATTCAGCCACAGCAGGTTTTCCACCTTTCTTGATCACCTCTTTGTTCATATCCTCAAATCTTACTTTATCTACTTGCTCCTCATAAATAAATTCAGTGTCACCGGTTTCAAGGATCTTAACGCGTCTCATCATCTGCCTTACGATTACCTCAATATGCTTGTCATTTATTCTCACGCCCTGCAAACGGTATACTTCCTGAACTTCATCAACTATATAACGAGCTAATGCGATATCTCCCTTTATATTCAATATATCCTGAGGTAGCGCTGAACCACCAATCAAAGATTCGCCTGCCCTTATATAATCTCCTTCGTAAACATTTATATGCTTGCCTTGTGCGATCAGATATTCCTTCTTTTCACCAACATCAACAGGAGTAACCGTTATTCTCTGCTTACCTTTTTTTGTTGCCTTGGCAATTGAAACATATCCGTCAATTGCGCTCAACACAGCTATTTCTTTTGGTTTGCGCACCTCAAAAAGTTCGGCAACTCTTGGAAGACCGCCTGTAATATCTTTGGTCTTGGTAGTTGCACGCGGAAGCTTTGCAATAACGCTGCCGGCATGAATCTGATCACCTTCTTCAACAAGCAAAATAGCTCCCAATGGCAGCATATATCGCGCCATCCCCTTTGAGCCCGGGATTTTAACTGTTTTTCCAGATTTGCTTTTTATAGAAATTCTCGGCCGCTCATCAATACTTCTTGATTCAATGATAGTACGACTTGACTTTCCGGTTGCAGGATCAACTTTCTCCTGCAGGGTTTTGCCCGGTATAACATCTCCAAATTTTACGATTCCATCAACCTCTGTAATAATTGGTGTTGTAAATGGATCCCATGTCGCTAAAAGATCTCCGGCTTTGACCTTTTGTCCGTCTTTAACTTCAATGTGGGCGCCATAGATAACGGAAAACCGTTCTCTCTCTCGTCCGGCTTCACCAATAATAACTAATTCGCCACCGCGCCGATTCATAACAATAGATTGTTTATCAACATTTTCTACTATATTCAGATCAACACAACGTATTATTCCATCTACTTGAGATCTGATATCAGCCTGCTCAACTCTCCGACTTGCTGTTCCACCAATATGAAATGTACGCATTGTAAGCTGAGTTCCGGGTTCACCAATAGATTGGGCTGCCAAGATACCAACGGCCTGGCCCATTTCAACCATTGCGCCATGTGAAAGATCACGGCCATAGCACCTGGCACAAACACCACGTTTTGTCTTGCATGTAAGAACAGATCTGATTTTAACGCTAGTCAAACCGGCTTCTTCAATTTTTGTTACAGCCGCCTCATCTACATCTTCTCCGGCTTTTAAAAGCACTTCATCTGTAAAGGGATCAAGTATATCTTCCAATGCAACACGTCCGAGAATACGCTCTCCCAAACGCTGGATAATCTCTCCGCCTTCCACAAGAGATTCAACCTCAACGCCCATCATTGTTTTACAGTCCTCTTCCATAATCACACAGTCCTGAGCGACATCAGCAAGGCGCCTGGTAAGATATCCCGAGTTTGCCGTTTTTAATGCAGTATCAGCAAGGCCTTTTCTTGCACCATGGGTCGAAATAAAATATTGAAGCACTGAAAGGCCCTCTCTGAAATTAGCAGTTATTGGAGTTTCTATGATTTCTCCTGATGGCTTTGCCATAAGACCACGCATACCCGCAAGCTGACGCATCTGGTCTTTGCTGCCCCTGGCACCTGAATCCGCCATCATATAAATTGGATTGAAGCTTTCAGTTAAAACAGGCTGGTTGTTCTTCCCGAGAACAGGTTTGCCTTTTTTATTAATCACAGGAACCATTTTCATGGATTCCATCATCTCATCAGCAACATCGTCAGTTGCTTTTGCCCATATATCAACGACTTTATTATATTTTTCACCTTGAGTAATGAGTCCCTCAATATATTGTCTGTTCATCTCAGCAACGTGTTTTTCGGCCATTTCCAGAATTTCACATTTCGCAGAAGGAATTATCATGGCATCAATCGAAATAGATAAGCCTCCCTCTGTTGAATATTTGTAGCCGATATCCTTCAATCTGTCGGAAAGTATGACAGTAGCTTTTGATCCTATATTCCTGTAAGCATAATCAACAAAATCACGTAGAGCTTTTTTATCCATTACTTTGTTGATCAGATTAAAAGGTATCCCGGGCTGCTTTTTTATAATTTCAAAAATATGATATGCTTCATCAAAATAAATTATATCGCTGTTCTCTCCCTGTTTAAGAGAAAATATTGTATTAATATCTTCAGTATTTGCCCGATATATCCTCTTGAACTCATCCTTTCTAAACAAACCAAGAACACCCTCATTCCTTTTGTCAAGGCTCTGTGAATATTGACGTACCATGTCAACAAAGCTTGCTCCTTTTTGCAGCTTATTATAAACGGTTTTCGCCTCTTCTTCTGAGGAAACCATGATCCGGCGCATTAAAATGATGTTATCCTTAGGTATGATTTCCCAAAGCAGAATGCGTCCAACGGTCGTGTCAAATCTCTTTTTATTAATACGGACAGTAATTTTAGCATGGAGATCAATGGCGCCTGCATCGTACGCAACGCGGACTTCTTCAGGGCTGGCAAATTTCTTTCCATCTCCCCTGGCTTCTTCCATCTCTCTTGTCATATAATATATACCAAGAACTATATCCTGACTTGGTACAATAATTGGACTCCCATTTGCAGGGGAAAGGATATTGTTACTTGAAAGCATTAATATCCTGCACTCAACCTGGGCTTCGACAGAAAGAGGAATATGAACAGCCATTTGATCACCATCAAAGTCAGCATTAAATGCTGTACAAACAAGAGGATGAAGCTGCAGAGCTTTGCCTTCGATAAGAATAGGCTCAAATGCCTGAATGCCGAGACGATGGAGTGTGGGAGCACGGTTTAACATTACCGGATACTCTTTTACCACTTCATCCAGCGCATCCCAGACATCCGGAGTTCCTTTTTCCACCATTTTCTTGGCGCTTTTTACAGTAGAAACAAGCCCTTTCTGCTCAAGCCGATAATAAACAAAAGGTTTGAACAACTCCAGCGCCATTTTCTTCGGCAAGCCGCACTGATGGAGCCTGAGATCCGGTCCGACTGTAATAACGGTACGACCGGAATAATCCACTCTTTTACCAAGAAGGTTTTGACGAAACCGTCCCTGTTTGCCCTTTAATGTATCACTTAACGATTTTAAAGGCCTCTTGTTGGTTCCGGTAATAACTCTGCCATGCCGGCCGTTATCAAAAAGAACGTCAACTGATTCCTGTAACATTCTTTTCTCATTACGAACAATGATATCAGGTGCATTTAAGTCAATAAGACGTTTTAACCGGTTATTACGGTTAATTACTCTACGATACAGATCGTTTAGATCAGATGTGGCAAATCGACCGCCTTCGAGAGGAACCAATGGACGCAAATCCGGGGGAATAACAGGAATAACATCCATAATCATCCAAACCGGATTCATTCCGCTAGTTCTAAAAGCATTGACTATCTTTAGCCGTTTAGATAGTTTCTGGCGCTTTGCAACTGAACTTGTAGCACTGATATCTTCTTTAAGTTCTTTATATAAAACATCAAGATTAATGCCCTCAAGTAATTTCTTGATTGATTCGGCTCCTATCCCGACTTCAAATTTTGCACCGAACTCTTCAAGCGCCTCGTAATATTTATCATCAGACAGAAGTTGGCCCTGGCTAAGGCTGGTATCCTTGGGATCTATTACAATATAACTGTCAAAATATAATACTTTTTCCATATTTTTTAGTGTCATATCAAGCAAGTTGCAAAGCTTGCTTGGAAGGCTTTTCAAAAACCATATATGGGAACAAGGTGTAGCGAGTTGTATATGCGCCATCCTTTCCCTTCTAACCTTAGACTGAATAACCTCAACACCGCATTTTTCACAAACAACACCCCTGTGCTTCATGCGCTTGTACTTACCACAATTGCACTCATAGTCCTTTATCGGACCAAAAATTTTGGCACAAAAGAGTCCATCACGTTCCGGTTTGAAGGTTCGATAGTTGATTGTCTCCGGCTTTTCGATCTCCCCATGCGACCACTCCAGGATCTTCTCAGGCGATGCCAATTTAATCTGTATACCTTTATAATGCCTTGGATCTATGGGTTTGGCGAAGAAATCATATAGAGTTTCCATTTTACTCCCTTTCGTAATTTTCGATCGTTTGAGTGAGCCCTTAATCCTTCTCCATGAGCATTATATCAAGCCCCAAACTCTGCAACTCCTTTGTCAGAACCTTGAAAGACTCAGGTAAGCCCGGTTCAAGCACATTTTGACCTTTTACAATCTTTTCATACATACGTGTCCTTCCAGCCATATCATCAGACTTTACCGTTATAAACTCCTGCAGAGCATTAGCTGCTCCATAAGACTCCATAGCCCAAACTTCCATCTCTCCAAGACGCTGACCTCCAAACTGGGCCTTTCCTCCGAGAGGTTGCTGGGTTACAAGTGAATAAGGACCGATTGATCGGGCATGTATCTTGTCATCAACAAGATGATGAAGCTTCAGCATATACATTGCCCCAACCGTAATTTTTCCTTTAAAAGGCTCTCCTGTACGACCGTCATATAATGTACTCTGTGCGGATGTGCTAAGCGCTGCCTCAGATAGAAGAGTTTTGATTTCGTTTTCCTTGGCTCCATCAAAAACCGGTGTTGCCAGGTGAACTCCTTCTCTATAATTATCAGCAAAATCATAAAGCTCTTTATCATCCATGTTATCAATCATGTCTTGAACTGACGAATCATTAAATATCCGCTTAATCTTGTCTCGCAGATCTTTAAACTTTTGCTCTTCGAGTAAGGTATTAATCTGATCACCAAGGCCTTTTGCGGCGCAACCCAAATGAATTTCCAGAATTTGCCCTACGTTCATCCTCGAAGGCACACCGAGTGGATTGAGGACCATATCAACCATCGTACCATCTTCATAATATGGCAGATCTTCCTGTGGAAGAATCCTGGATACAACGCCCTTATTACCATGACGACCTGCCATTTTGTCACCAACTGAAAGCTTACGCTTCATGGCCACATAAACCTTGACCAGTTTAATTACACCCGGAAGAAGATCATCGCCTTTTTCGTATCTGCTCGTTTTATGCTCAAACACTATTCTGCAAGACTCACGTTGTTTCCTGTATTGTTCAAGGACATCATGTATCTTTTCAGTCAGGCCGGAATCACTCAGAACAATTCCTTCAAGGTGAGCTACAGAAATCCCTGCAAGAATATTTGAATCAATCATGGTACCCTTTGAGATCAATAGGTTCTTGCCTTTTTTCAAGTGTGATTCACATTTCTTGCCGACAAGCATTTTCTCTAATTGTTCACGAACAACTTCTTCAATTACAAAAAGTTCATCATCCCTATTCTTTTCAAGCGCAACAATCTCCTCATTTTCGATCAAACGCGTACGATCATCCTTGTCAATACCACGTCTGGAAAATACTTTTGCATCTATTACGATACCTTCGACACCTGGTGGTACTCTCAAAGAGGTATCTTTTACATCTGCTGCTTTTTCTCCAAAAATAGCTCGCAAAAGCTTTTCTTCGGGAGAAAACTGAGTCTCACCCTTTGGGGTGATTTTCCCTACCAGTATGTCCCCGGGAACAACTTCAGTACCAAGCCTGATGATTCCACTTTCATCCAGATTTTTTAAAGCATCTTCTCCGACGTTAGGTATATCCCGTGTAATATCTTCTTTCCCAAGCTTGGTATCTCTCGCTACCACTTCAAATTCTTCAATGTGGATGGACGTGTATATCCCGTCTCTGACAAGCCTTTCGCTTACAAGAATTGAATCCTCAAAATTATAACCACCCCAGGGCATAAAAGCCACAGTTACATTCTTCCCGAGAGCAAGTTCTCCTTTATTTGTAGCAGGGCCGTCCGAAATTATATCGCCGGCCTTAACTTTTTGGCCTTTCTTCACAATAGGACGCTGATTAAAGCATGTATTTTGATTTGAACGTACGAATTTTGAAAGATTGTAAATCGTCACATTTTTTTCAACCTGCTGCCCACCTGCCCCGCTCATGAGAGAAGGCAGAGAAGAAGAATTAATACCATCCGGATCATGCTTCAGCACTATGCGGGAAGCATCAACATCAACAACAAAACCATCCCTCCTTGCAACTATTGTAACGCCTGAATCTTTTGCAACTACGCCTTCAATACCGGTGCCTACCAAAGGGGCCTCATTTACTAACAGAGGAACTGCCTGACGCTGCATATTTGATCCCATCAACGCTCTATTAGCATCATCATTTTCTAAAAATGGTATAAGAGAAGCTGAAATACTCACTAACTGGTTAGGAGAAACATCCATAAGTTCGATATTCTCCTTTTGAATCATCATAAACTCACCTGCCACCCGTGATGTCACAAGCGGATTGATATACTGCCTGTTACTATCAACAGGTGCATTAGCCTGAGCAACAGGATGCTCCCCCTCTTCAAAAGCGCTAAGGAACCTGATCTTGTCAGTAACAGTTGCTTCCTTTACAACGCTGTACGGTGTTTCAATAAATCCGAATTCATTAACTCGTGCATAAGTGCCGAGTGAAACGATAAGGCCGATATTCGGCCCTTCCGGAGTTTCAATAGGACATATACGGCCGTAATGTGATGGGTGAACATCCCTGACCTCAAAACCGGCTCTTTCGCGGGTAAGTCCACCTGGTCCAAGAGCACTGAGTCGTCGTTTATGTGTTGTTTCCGAAAGAGGGTTGGTTTGATCCATAAACTGGCTCAACTGGCTGGTACCAAAAAATTCTTTAACAACAGCGGAAACCGGTTTTGGATTGACCAGGTCGTGAGGCATAAGAGCATCAACCTCTTGCAAGCTCATCCGCTCCTTAATGGATCGCTCCATACGAACAAGCCCGATTCGATACTGATTCTCAAGAAGCTCGCCCACGGCACGCACTCTTCTATTGCCGAGATGATCGATGTCATCAACAACTCCCTGTGTATCTTTAAGCTTTACAAGAGTTTTTGCCGTTAGAAGTATATCCTCTTTTCTGAGAACAGTTAAATCAATCGGAGCTTCAATACCAAGTCGCAGATTAATTTTTAAACGCCCCACCTTGGAAAGGTCATAATATGTTGACTTGAAAAACAGGTTATCAACAAAAGTCTGGGCGACCTCCGGTGTAGCAGGATTCCCGGGTCTAAGTCTTTTGTAAATCTCAATGAGTGCTTCTTCTTTTGTTTCAACCTTGTCTAATAAAAGTGTCTTATGGATAGAATCACTGCTGGATATACCATCAATAAAAAGTAAATCAAATTCAGTTATACCCGCATCGCTTAGCTTTGAAAGAGTCTCTTCATCAACTACTTCATTTGCCATTACAACAGGCGTTTTGCTCTCAGGATCGTTTATTGTATATGCAAATACTTTACCTGAAATATCTTCAATGTTTAAAGGTATCAATTCTATCCCGGAGGATTTCAGTTTGCGAATTGAAGATTTAGTGAACATACGCCCTTTTTTGACGATAACGGTGCCATCTTCAGGATCTTTAACATCACTGCTTGCACGCTGTCCAATAAGGAAATTTTCATTGAAAATCTTGAAAAAATGTTTCTTGTTAACAACTATTTTTTCAGTTTCATAGAAATAGTCAAGCAGGTTTTCTGTTGTATATCCAAATGCTTTGAAAAGAATCGTAACAGGAAACTTTCGTCTTCTATCAATCCTGATATAAACGATATCTTTATGATCTATCTCCAAATCTATCCATGAGCCTCGCACCGGAATAATTCTGGATTTATATATAATTTTGCCGCTTGAATGCGTCTTCCCCTTATCGTGATCGAAAAACACCCCGGATGAACGGTGAAGCTGACTAACAACAACCCGTTCTGTCCCGTTTATTATAAAGGTGCCTTTTTCGGTCATCATGGGAATAGTTCCAAAGTAAATTTCCTGTTCTTTTATATCTCGAATATTAGAAACTCCCGTATCTTTGTCCAAATCGTACACTACGAGTCTGGCCGTAATACGTACAGGTATCTCATATGTCATACCTCTGTGTATACACTCCTCGACGCTGTGCTTAATCTCGGAAAATCTGTATGATACAAACTCAAGGGAAGCACTTCCGGTAAAATCTTTTATCGGAAAAACAGACTTGAATACTGCCTGGAGCCCGATATTCTTACGTTTTTCCGGAGAAATATCCATTTGTAAAAAACGACCGAAGGATTCTCGTTGCATACCGATAAGATCCGGTATTTCAACGATTTTTCTTATCTTGCCGAAGTTTTTCCTTATACGCTTTGCTGCCAAAGGCCTTTCCGACATGTTATCTCCAATATAAAAGTTATTTAGGGTGTTAGGCAGGTTGATTCTCTTGTGACTAAACGACTACGTCCGTTGCAGTATTATTAAACTTACCACAACGGATCGCTGATTCGCTGATAATCGAAGACTATTCACTTACTATTTTAACTCTACTTGTGCTCCAGCGGCCTCAAGCTGAGCTTTTATCTTTTCAGCATCCTCTTTAGCTATTCCTTCTTTAACGGGCTTTGGAGCATCATCCACTAAAGTTTTGGCATCTTTGAGACCGAGTCCGGTAATTGCTCTAACCTCTTTGATAACCTGAATCTTCTTATCACCAAAAGCTGTAAGAATAACATCAAATTCTGTCTTTTCTTCTGTTTTAGCGCCGCCGGCATCACCAGCAGGAGCAGCCATCATTGCAACGGGAGCAGCCGCAGAAACGCCGAATTTTTCCTCCATTTCCTTAACCAGCTCAGACAGTTCAAGCACTGACATATTTGCTATAAACTCAATTACATCTTCTTTACTAATATCCGCCATTTTATATTTCCTCCGGTTTAACTTTTAAATTATCTCTAGAGTAGGGGCACGGCGCACCGTGCCCCTACAGGTATTATTTTCATGCAGCCTCTTTTTGTTCCTTTATTGCCTGCAAAACATTCAATAGTTTTTTAGGTATATTGCTAAGAGCTGTAACAAAAGAAGTTGGAACCCCATTTAATACTGAAAGTAGCATGCTCAGCAGTACTTCTTGAGAAGGAAGCGCAGCCAGGGCTTTGATTGCATTTAGATCCAGCGCCTTGCCATCCATTACACCAGCCTTTATTTCAAGCTTTTCAAAATCCTTTGCAAACTCCATCAAAATTTTTGCAGGAGCAACAGGATCATTATAACTTACGGCAATTGCGACAGGACCTTTAAAATTGTCTTTAATCAACGCCACATCCGTATCTTCAGAAGCTCTGATAAGAAACGAATTTTTGGCCACTTTATATTCAACATCAGCTTCCCTGAGTTTTCTGCGCAATTCATTAATAGAGACTACATTAAGCCCTTTGTAGTCAGTAACTATTAAAACTTTAGACTTCGAAAATATTTCACAAAGACCTTCTACAATTTTTTTCTTTTCATCTAGTTGCACGAATTTATTACACCCCCTCCTTAGGAACGTGGAAGTTATTTCGTCCACGTTCTTTAATCTGTAAAAAACCGGAGACATCAATTTTATTTCAAAACTATCTCAGCAGGCCGGTTATGCCGATTAAACACAAAAAAGTGAACCTGCGGTCTTTGACAGTAATCTTATTAAACAATAAGGCTACCAACTTAAGGCGAGACACCTTGTAATCTCAAGAAGTTACTCGCTCAAAAGAACGGAAACGAAATAACTTCCCAACTATGCGCCTACTTAGGAACGGTGTTTAAACACCGTTCCTATGGGAAGTTATTTCGTCCACGTTCCTTAATTTTATAATGAATTTTCAAATTTCTGAATAGATAGTAAAAAAGCCTATAGAAAAAATACTATGCTGCTAATTCCTTTAAACTTGCCGTATCTATCTTAATTCCCGGGCCCATAGTAGTCGATATAACTATACTCTTCATATAAGTACCTTTGCTGGAAGCAGGCTTAAGGCGTAAAATCGTTTCTACAAATACAGCAAAATTCTGAATAATCTTATCTACACCAAATGAAACCTTGCCCATAGGAACATGAACTATGCCTGCTTTTTCTACTCTGAAATCTATTTTACCTGACTTAAGCTCAGTAACCGCTCGCTCAATATCAAAAGTAATTGTTTCTGTTTTTGCATTAGGCATAAGCCCTCTTGGACCAAGAACTCTCCCTATCTTTCCTACAGAGCCCATCATATCGGGTGTGGCAACAGCTTTATCAAAGTCTAACCATCCGCCTTTGATTTTTTCTATCAAATCATCATTGCCGACAAAATCAGCACCCGCATCCAACGCCTCTTTTTCCTTTGCCCCTTTAGCAAATACTAAAACCTTGACTTCCTTCCCAAGACCGTTCGGCAAAACCACAGTCCCTCGAAGCATCTGATCTGCATGTCGTGGATCAACGCCAAGGCGTACAGCTACATCAATGCTTTCATCAAATTTGGCATAAGATAAATCTAAAGAACTTTTTACG